>TARA_R100000750_G_scaffold62784_1_pt1 | contig 81314 bp, 76 predicted proteins | sample TARA_R100000750 | Tara Oceans TARA_R100000750 (sample SAMEA2623327) | marine metagenome | biome: marine biome (ENVO:00000447); feature: mesopelagic zone (ENVO:00000213); material: "saline water (ENVO:00002010), including plankton (ENVO:xxxxxxxx)" | depth 375 m
TTCTCACACTTGATTATTAACCTCTCTATTCAACTCTAAAAAAATTATAGAAAAGATATTAATATCTACTTTACTGATTCTATAAAAGCCATAGTAACTATAATATCTTCGGGAGAGGTGATTTTAATGTTTTCTTTATTACCGCTTACTAAATAGATTTTTGCACCTGCTGCTTCTACAACACTTGCATCATCGGTAAAGGTATCTGTAAATTCTTGTTGGTAGGCTTTTTTTATGAGAGCTGTTTGGAAGCATTGTGGGGTTTGTACAATTTTGTAACACGAGCGTTTTACTGCTTTGTTGTCTGTTTTATCTACATGACGAAGTGAATCTACTACATCTACTACTGGTATGGCATTTCCGTGCTGTTCTGCTGCATTAAAACAATTAACTATGGTTGTTTTACTAACTAATGGGCGAACTCCATCATGTATTGCTACAATACCTTCTTCATTAACTAAAGTTAAGGCGTTTTGTACGGAGTGAAAGCGTGTTTTTCCTCCTGCCACAATTTGATGTGGAATTTTGGTAAACTCCTTTTTATAACAAAGCTCCTCCCAAAAGTCGAATTGATTTTCGGGAAGAGCTAGTATGATTTGAGCTTCCGGATAAGTGGAATAAAATTTCTCTATGGTATGCATCAAAATAGGTTTACCATTAAGTTCAAGAAATTGCTTGGGAGTGTTTTCTCCCATTCGTTCTCCTTTACCTCCGGCAACTATTATGACGTATTTATGCATTGGTTAGTTCTTCTTCATTGAAGAATTCATCTGCACTAGCGGTAAAAGTGTTTCCATTGTTATCATCTTCATCATAACTATTATTAGTATTATTATCATAGTTATTATCTTCTTTCTTTCTACCTATTGAGCGAATGTATGCGTTTAACATACGATGAATTTTTTCAATTTCTTCTATTAATTCATTTTGTGTTGTTTCGTCTATAAGACCTCTTTCGTTAGCTTTTATAGCCCAACCTTTGGTTTCTAATAAACAACCTCTTGAAATATAGCAATAATGTTTTTTGTCTTTAAAGTTGTATCTTCCGTAACCTGATGCAATGTTAGAAGAAATAGCATCTGCAGCTGTTACAAATGATTTTCCTACGGTTTCTTTGTTAAACCCTTCCCATTTTTCTACAATTTTCCACACGGTAGATTCTAGGTTTAGGCATTCTTGGTAAAGTTTAAGGTCTTCTAGTTTCATAATTTTTATAAAGTTTACAATTTAATAATTTACTTAGATAATCAACATGGCATCACCATAGGTGAAGAAGCGATATTTTTCTTTTATAGCTTCTTTATAGGCTTTCATCACATTATCGTAACCACCAAATGCAGTTGTCATCATTAACAATGTTGATTCGGGCATGTGGAAATTTGTTATCATACAGTTAGCAACACTAAAATCATAAGGAGGAAAAATAAATTTATTTGTCCAACCTTGGTAAGGTTTAAGCAATCCATCTGTTGAAACAGAAGATTCTATTGCTCTCATTGATGTTGTTCCTACTGCACAAATTTTTCTTTTTGCTTTTTTAGCATTATTTACCTTAGTAACACATTCTTCATCAATAAAAGCTTCTTCTGAATCCATTTTGTGTTTAGTAAGGTCTTCTACTTCTACCGTTCTGAAAGAACCTAAACCAACATGAAGTGTAACAAAAGCGAAACCTATCCCTTTTATTTCTAATCTTTTCATTAGGTGTTTACTGAAGTGTAATCCTGCAGTCGGAGCTGCAACTGCACCTTCGTTTTTAGCATATACTGTTTGGTATCTTTCCGCATCTTCTGGTTCTACTGCTCTATTGATGTATTTTGGAATTGGTGTTTCTCCTAATCTATTGATGATTGCTTTAAAATCTTCGTAAGAACCATCGTATAAAAATCGAAGTGTTCTACCTCTTGAAGTGGTATTATCTATTACTTCAGCAACTAAATCATCATCACCAAAATAGAGTTTATTTCCAATTCTAATTTTTCTTGCTGGGTCAACTAACACATCCCACAAGTAATTTTCTCTGTTTAATTCTCTAAGTAAGAAAACTTCAATTTTGGCACCTGTTTTTTCTTTGTTTCCATACATTCTTGCTGGAAAAACTTTCGTGTCGTTCATTATCATTAAATCACCATCATCAAAATATTCAATGATGTCTTTAAACATACGGTGTTCAATTTCTCCAGTGTCTTTGTGTAAAACTAATAATCTTGATTCGTCTCTTTCGTCAGCCGGTTTATCGGCTAGTAACTCCGGTGGTAAATTGAATTTAAATTTTGATAATTTCATCTTTGTTTTTTAAGTACTAAATTGGTTAAAAAATAAGTTTACAAATGTAATAATATATCTATTAAATACAAGTGTATAAAAAGCTAATTACTGTCTTTTTTTAACTAAAAAAGCCTATTACTTAACTAAAATAGTAATAGGCTTTTTATTTTTGAAAACAATATTATTTTAAAGATTCTGCTCCTGCAACAATTTCTAAAATTTCGTTTGTAATTGATGCCTGACGAGCTTTGTTATAAACTAACTTAAGATCATTTATTAAATCAGTAGCATTATCTGTAGCTTTATGCATAGCTGTCATACGAGCTCCATGTTCTGAGGCCATAGAATCTAATAATGCCTTAAAAAGTTGTGTTTTTAGCGACTTAGGAATTAACTCATCTAAAATTGCTTTCTTTTCCGGCTCATAGATGTAATCTACTGTATTACTACTTGATGTTTCGTTTACTTCAGGAGGTAATACAGGCAAAAATTGTTCATTTTGCAAAATTTGTACTGCTGCATTCTTAAACTGATTGTAAACCAAAACCACTTTATCTACTTTTCTTTCAATAAAAAGGTTCATGATTTCCTCGGCAATAATCGAAGTATTTTCAAATGTAAGGTCGTCCCAAATTTTTTCGGTATCTGCTTTAAAAATCGGACTAAGTGAAAAACTCGTTTTCTTTACCGCATCTTTAAATTTTTTTCCGATAGGTAGAACGGTTACATTGCTATCTTTATAAGTTGTTTCAGCTAATTTAATTGCAGATTTAATAACGTTGTTATTAAATCCTCCGCAAAGACCTCTATTGGAAGTTATACCAACAATAAGTACATTTTCGACAGTTCTTTGGTCTGAAAAAGCTCCATCCATACTATCTAAACCAGCACTAATGTTTGATATAATTTCTTGCATTTTATTAGAATAGGGACGCATTTGAACAACCGCATCTTGGGCTTTTCTTAATTTAGCCGCAGAAACCATTTTCATTGCAGATGTAATCTGTTTTGTTGAATTAACAGATACAATTCTATTTCTAATTTCTTTTAAGTTTGCCATTTAGTTCGTAAAGTTGAAAGTTCATAAAGTTGAAAGTTTGTATAGAATCTGTCCTTTCTGCTTTATAAACTTTTTAATTTTTGACTTATTTATATTTAGCAGTTAATTCAGCACAAGCTTTATCTAATACAGAAGTAATACTATCATCAAACTTTCCTGCTTTTAATAAATCTAATGTATCTCTATGTTTGTTGTTTAAGAAGCTAATAAATTCTGCTTCGAATTCCTTTACTCTATCAACAGGAACAGCATTAATTAACCCTTTTGTTCCAACATAAATAATAGCAATTTGATCTTCAACAGTAAAAGGAGTATGTTCTGCTTGTTTTAAGATTTCAACATTTCTCTTTCCTTTGTTTAATACAGACATTGTTGCCGCATCAAGGTCAGAACCAAATTTAGCAAATGCTTCTAATTCTCTGTATTGAGCCTGATCTAATTTTAATGTTCCTGCCACCTTTTTCATTGATTTAATTTGAGCATTACCACCAACACGAGATACAGAAATACCTACGTTAATTGCCGGACGAACACCTTGGTTAAATAAATCAGATTCTAAGAAGATTTGACCATCAGTAATAGAAATTACGTTGGTTGGGATATATGCAGAAACGTCACCTGCTTGAGTTTCGATAATTGGCAATGCAGTTAAAGATCCTCCACCTTTTACTAAAGGTCTGATAGATTCAGGTAAATCATTCATTTCTTGAGCAATACTATCAACATTAATAATTTTAGCTGCTCTTTCTAATAATCTTGAGTGAAGGTAGAATACATCACCAGGGTAAGCCTCACGTCCCGGTGGTCTTCTTAATAATAAAGAAACCTCTCTATAAGCAACTGCTTGTTTAGATAAATCATCATAAACAATAAGTGCTGGCCTTCCTGTATCTCTAAAGAACTCTCCAATTGCAGCTCCAGCAAATGGAGCGTAGAATTGCATTGGAGTAGGGTCTGAAGCATTTGCTGCAACAATTACTGTATATTTCATTGCCCCAGCATTTTCTAATGTTTGTACAATGTTAGCAACAGTAGATCCTTTTTGACCAACCGCTACATAAATACAGAATACAGGTTCTCCTCTATCATAAAATTCTTTTTGGTTAATAATGGCATCAATAGCAACAGAAGTTTTTCCTGTTTGACGGTCACCAATAATTAACTCTCTTTGACCTCTACCAATTGGAATCATTGCATCAATGGCTTTGATTCCTGTTTGCATTGGTTCAGCAACAGGTTCTCTGTAAATTACACCTGGAGCTTTTCTTTCAATAGGCATTTCATAAGTATCTCCTTCAATAGGACCTTTTCCATCAATTGGAGTTCCTAAGGTATCTACTACTCTACCTAACATTCCTTCACCTACATTAATAGAAGCAATTCTGTTCGTTCTTTTAACATTATCGCCTTCTTTAAGTCCTTCAGAAGAACCTAATAATACAGCACCTACATTATCTTCCTCTAAGTTAAGTACTATTGCAGAAAGTCCGTTATCAAATTCAATAAGTTCACCTGCTTGAACGCTAGATAATCCATAAATTCTAACAATACCATCACCTACTTGAAGTACTGTTCCTACTTCTTCAAGTTGAGTTTCTGTTTTGAATCCGGCTAATTGTTGTCTTAAGATTGCTGATACTTCAGCTGGTTTTACTTCGGCCATTTTATATTATTTTATCGTTATTATAGTTTTTAAAATTCTTTTACATAAGGGTTATCATCAAATTCCATCTCTAAATTTAAGAGTTTTCTTCTGATGCTTTCGTCCAATTGTTTATCTTCTATTCTTAGAATTAAACCACCAATTATATCTTTATTTACAACTTCTTCTAATTCTATTGTAGCTTTTTCTGTTTTATTGATTTGAGCAATAATACTTTGTTTTTGCTCGACAGAAAGAGGTACTGCAGTAGTTACTTTTGCTATTTTAATATTATGATGTTCTTTATATAAACTGATAAAAGAAACCGCAATAGCATAAAGAATAGCTTCTCTTTTTTTTCTTAAAATAATTTCTACGAAAGCTTTCGTTACTTCGGAACTAAATGAGTTATAAAAAACCTCTTTGATAATAGCTTGTTTCTTATCTCCTCTGATAACAGGGCTCTTAAGTAAAGTTATGAAATCAGGATTTTCATTACAAACATCCTTTATTAAGATCATATCTTTTATCAATGTTTCTAAAGCATTTTGCTCCTTTCCTAAGTCTATTAAGGACTTAGCATATCTTGATGCTACTTTCGAATCTAACATTTTAGGTATTAATTTAGTTGAATCTCATTAACAACACTGCTAATCATAGATGATTGTTTTGCTTCAGAAGAAAGTTCTTCTTTTAATATTTTTTCTGCAATTTCAATAGATAAAACAGCTACCTGATTTTTTAATTCAGTAACAGCAGCCATTTTTTCATGCTGAATACTTTCTCTTGCTGATGCAACAATTCTCTCTGCATCTTCATTAGCTTTAGTTTTAGCTTCTGCAATAATTTTATCTTTTAATGTACGAGCTTCTTTCAATATTTCATCTCTTTCAACACGAGCCTCTTTTAATAAATCTTCATTAGCAGATTTTAATTCAGCCATTTCTTTTTTGGCTTCTTCAGCTTTATTCAAAGCATCTTCAATTGATTTTTCACGCTCATTTACTGCATTTAGAATAGGTTTCCAAGCATACTTTTTAAGTAAAAAAAGTAACACTAAAAACAATAGTGTTTGCCAAAAAAACAAACCTACCGAGAATTCATTTATTAATTTTTCCATATCTTTTTATTAAATTTTAAATTTTAAGAATCAACCGTAACCAATCGTTACGGTTGATTCTAGATTAGTTAAACTGCAAATAATGCAGCAAATCCAATACCTTCAATAAGCGCTGCTGCAATAAGCATAGCTGTTTGAATTTTGTTAGTAGCCTCAGGCTGTCTCGCAATAGCGTCCATTGCTGAACCACCAATACGTCCGATACCAATACCGGCTCCGATTACTACTAAACCTGCACCTACAATCGCTGGAATTTCCATAATATATAAAATTTAAGTTAATAATTACAAATTAAATGATGATTTACCTTAATGGTGGTCATCATGTTCTGCCACTGCTCCTCCAAAATAAAGAGCTGTTAGCATGGTAAAAATATATGCTTGTAAAAAAGCTACTAGCAATTCTATGATAGACAAAAATAATGTCAACCCTAAAAATGCTCCTCGTGCAAACCAATTTTGAAAAACAAATAGCAATCCTACTAAACTCATTAACACTATATGTCCTGCTGAAATATTTGCATACAAACGAATCATCAATGCAAATGGCTTAATAAAAACTCCTAACAATTCTATTGGAGCTAATACAAATTTCATTGGTACAGGTACTCCCGGCATCCAGAAAATATGTTTCCAATAATCTTTCTTAGAAGTAAATTGAGTAATTAAAAAAGTAATTAATGCCAAACAAAATGTTACCGCTATATTTCCAGTTACATTAATTCCAAGTGGTGTTAACCCTGTTAAATTAATAAACCATATAAAAAAGAATACAGTTAACAAGTAACTCATGTATTTTTTATAATGTTTTTCACCAATGTTTGGGATAGCAATTTCATCTCTTACAAACAACACTAATGGCTCCATAAATTTACCAACTGCATTAGGTATATGAGATTTTTTGTATGATTTAGCAAATCCTCTAAACAATAAAAATATAAGTAAAGAAATCAGCATTACACTAAAAACACTTTTTGTAATAGAAAAATCTAAAGGCTTAGCATTTGTTACATGATGATTTTCATCCATAGATAACGTTCCTTCAGCATCTGTTTTGTAGATTTTATTGTGATAAATTTTATAGTAATTTCCTTTTGATTCAGCAACAGCTTCTCCATGATGAAATTTTGACGACATAAAAACGTGCAAGCCATTATCCCATAAAATTATAGGCAATGGAAATCCGTAATGTGTATTGGTAGTTTTATCTGTAAAAAGATGAAAATCATACGCATCTTGCAAGTGATGCATAATGTCTTGTTTAATTTCTGATTTAACACTGTTTTCTTCCTTTGCAACTTCCTCAGAAGCAATAGTTAACGATGGCGTTATTAACAATAAAAATAAAAGTAACTTGAATATTTTTTTTCCTTGCATATCAGTCTTCAAAAAAAGGTTGTTTAAAAACGCTGCAAAAGTAATTATTAATATCTATTTTCAAAGCATATTCAAAAAAATATTTACCACTTATTTCCAACCTCCTGAACCCCCTTTATTTAACAACCTAATCAGCACTATAGTTTCTAAAAAAAGACTCACTGCATATGGTATAAAAAAGGCTGCAAATTCTAATTTATCTACCTTACCATCTTCATGATAATCAGGATGAAAAAAAATGAAAAACACTACAAACTTTAGCATGCTTACTGCCATGAAAAAATAACCTAAACTTTCAGCAAATTTTTTTCTGAAATTGAATAGAAAAACAAAACTGCCAAGGGTGATACTAAAGTTAACGAAATAAGCTAAAATAATTTTATTACCAAACAATGGTAAGTCTAAGAAATATAAAAGAAAAAGGTGTCCACAAAAAACTACACCTAGAGATATTAATAACAGAAGAAAAAAATTAACAGTAACTCGGTTCATTGTTTTTCTTCATCTTCTTCTTGATTAATTTTATTTACTTGTTTTAACACTGTATATAGTGCTATGGCAACACTCAAAATAGTTAGCCCTATAGTAAACCATTTTTTATCGGAAGGATATTTTTCATCTAACAACTTACCTGAGTATGCCCCTAAAAAAATAATCACCCCCATCTGAACTGCTATACCTGATAGCCTAGCAAACTTATTAAACGAGTTGAACTTCTTGGTGGGCTTCTTTTTTTGCTCCATTTAGTTGAGTATTGTTTCCATTGCCCATGTTACAAGTTCCTGAGAAGTTTGCTCCCGGTTCAATAGAAAGCTTTTTGGTGTTGATTTCACCAACTATGTTTGCTGTAGATTTTAATTGTAATAATTCTTCAACATATATTTTCGCATTGATATTTCCAGAAACATCAGCATTTTTGCATTTCACTTCTCCTTCTATTACTCCTGAATTGCCAACAACCAATTTTCCTTGAGAAACTAATGTTCCATTTAAAGCACCATCAATTCTAATATCACCTGAGCAAGTAATATTTCCTGTAATTTCAGTTCCTTTCTGAATAATATTAATTTCAGGACTGGTTATTTCTTGTGTTTTTGCCATCTTATTTGAGTTTTTGGTAAACATTATTTACGTTAATAAATTAAGTTTTCAGCGGACAAAGGTAATTTTTTATTCTTTTACATTAAAAAAATCTTTTTATTCACATCTAAAACATGGTTAAAATTAGCATATTTATTTTATGCTCACATCAAAATTCTTGTTAAAGAAGGTTAAATAATAAGGAATGTCTTTGTCTTTATAAAACAAATTAAAATTATCACTTGAAATAATAAAAGTAGGGTATTCTTTAGCGTTTAATTCTTGTAATGAGGTTTTGTTTAGGATTAATGCTTTGTAGTAATTAATCACTTTTTCATATCCTTTAATTGGTTTTATAATTATAATCTGACTTTTGGCATCTAAAAAAATACTTTTTACCGGCTCAAAAGTAAGGTCGCTAAAATTATTTCTATTAAAATCTACTATTTTATTTTTGTAAGTATTGAGCTCTTTGTCAATATTTGGAACCACGACTACAACTAAAAATTCTGTGTCAAAAACATGTTTATAAGGCACTTCTTTTTCCGTTTCAATATCAACTTTAATTCCTTCTTTCATCAATTTAAGAATTTTAACTGCCTCTGGTTTCGACTCGGATTCGGGATGATTTTCAATAAATGTTTCCAATGCTATTTTAAAAGTATCTCTCGGCATAGTATACCCTATTGATAATGCTGCCAAAAAATCAAATTTATCTTGAATATGATTCTCAGCAAAAATAGTTGTCGCCCTATCGCATCGCATAATAACTTTATCATAATGTCCGTCTTTAAAAAGCTCGTAAACAATAGAATAATAATTATCTACTCTTCGTCTGTTTTCTCTGGTTACTTGATTATAAGTAGGATCTAAAATTATTTTAGCATATTCACTTTCTGGGTAATTTCTGAGTACTAAATTTTTATACTTCTCCTCCATTTCATCATCTTTAATTAGTAAACTAATTCTATAAAGGTTAAACCAAGATGGAAGCACATAGCTTGATGTATCGTAATCTAAAATCAATCTTTCAAAAGATTTTATAGAGTGTGGGTAGTCTTGAAAGTCTTCTTTATAAATATTTCCTAATGCAAAAAGTGCCTCAATAATTTTATTGTGAGAAGCTTTCATTTTTTTATCCGTAAGTGGTAAAAATTGCAGGTAATATTCGGGAGTGATTTTTTCGTTTACTTTTGTTCCACTTGTGTCGGTTTTAGAAGAATCATTTTCGTTTGCTATAGATTCCTCATCAGGTATTAAACTTTCTTTATTACTTCTTCTCCAATTGTCTTCTAATTTTCTATCTCCCCATTTTTTTCTAAAGTCCGAAAATCCAAACCCCATAGTATTTTGGTTATAGAAATACCATTCACCTTTGTTAGTTCCTCCACCCGGAACATTATTCTCCATAAAATCTACACTATTATTATTACTTTCGGCTAACTGCTTTTCTTGTTCCTCTTTTTCAGCTTTTGCAATTAAATCATCAATAACCTTAGTTCTAAATTCTACATCAGTTGCCATTCTTTGCAGACTATCTTCTTTTTGTACAATAACAATATTGTCCGCCAATTTTTTCAATGCTTTTGTTCGCATTTCAATTTTTTCATAGTCTTTATACTCTTTTGGCAATACAGTTAAACAAGTATCATAATAATTGTACGATTTTAAGTATTTAGGAATTTCATAAAAATATTGACCCAACCTTAAATAAGTTACTGCTTTTTGTTTAGTATTTGTGGTACTGTATGCAGCAGATTTTGTAAGATAATCTATAGCTAATGAATCTTTTTCTTCTTTAAAAGCAATATCTGCCAAAGCATAATAAATCTGATCTTTATAATCTTCATTCTTTTTATCTTTTAGCATTTTTCTAAGCATTTTTTTAATGCTACTCTGCCCTTCTCCTTCTGTATCAAAAGCTAATGCTCTACTGATTTTTGCATTAAAAAGCATTTCATACCCAGGCTTCAATTTTATTACTTTACTAAAATAAATAGAAGCTTGTTCAAACTCTTTTTGTTTTAGCCAAAGCTGAGCTAACACATAATTGAATCTTATTTTATGGTGTTTCTTCCTAGTAGTTTCCAATGCCTTTTCGAGGTGTTTTATGGCTTCTTCTCTATTGTTTACCCGAATATAATAATCAGCAAAAACAGCATTAAATTCGCTAGCAAACTGTTTAGGAATACTTTTCTTTTCTTCTAATTTTTTCAGGATAGCTTCCGCTTTATTCAATTCTTTTAATTCCAAATGAGTTCTTGCTAACCAAATTTGAGCTTCGTAACCGGGCGGTTTTTTATTATAGGCCTTCGCCACATATTCAAAAACTTCTAGCGCAATATAAAATTCTTGTTTATAAAAACGAGCCCTCCCCATTAACATATAACAATCATCAATCCACCTAACATGTTCTTCATTTCTAATATATATGGAATGTCTATCAATTACATTGGTGGTTTTATCTATCACTCTTTCCATATTGGGAAACATGCTTTTAGATTTTGCTTCATCAGGATAAATAAATATTGGAATAAGCTCAGAAAAATCATCGTTGTGTTCTTCTCGCAGCTTTTTCACATCTGCTTTCATAATTTCTCGGGCATTAAAATACCCATTATACCTTGCTGTGGTATTATGATAAGCTCTTCTGGTAAAAGTATTTTTCTTTCTTGAACAAGAAAGAAGTACCAATAAAAGCACAGATGTTATTAATATGATTTTTTTTTGCTTCAAAAAATAAATTTTGTGTTGTATAACTACAAAATACAGCGTTTAGTATAAAAACATGCGAAGGTACTTAAATTTATATAGTCCGCACAGTTACAAAAGTGCTATTTTTTATTTGGAGTTAATAAATATTTCTTAATTCATTTTCATTATTGCTTCATTTAAAAGTATATTTGTTACCTCTTAAAAGTGGCATATCGTTTATGGAAAATTACATTGTTTCAGCTAGAAAATATAGACCGGTAACTTTTGATACTGTAGTTGGACAGCACTCCATTACTTCTACTTTAAAAAACGCCATTAAAACAGCACATTTAGCACAAGCATTTCTTTTTTGCGGACCACGAGGAGTAGGAAAAACTACTTGTGCAAGAATTTTAGCCAAAACCATTAACTGTTTTAATATTACTCAAAATATTGAGGCGTGCGATGAATGTGAATCATGCAAATCTTTTAATGAAGGACATTCTTTAAATGTGTATGAACTCGATGCTGCATCTAACAACTCAGTTGATGATATTAGAGCTTTGATAGATCAGGTGAGGTTTGCTCCTCAACTTGGCACACATAAGGTATATATTATTGACGAGGTACACATGTTGTCTCAAGCCGCTTTTAATGCTTTCTTAAAAACATTAGAAGAACCTCCAAAACATGCTATTTTCATATTAGCTACTACCGAAAAACACAAAATTATCCCAACAATTTTATCTCGTTGTCAGGTTTTTGATTTCAATAGAATTCAAATTGAAGATATTGCCAACCATTTGGCACACATTGCTGAACAGGAAACTATTGAAGCTGAAAAAGAAGGCTTACATATTATCGCTCAAAAAGCAGATGGAGCCTTAAGAGATGCTCTTTCTATGTTCGACCAAATCGTTAGTTTTTCGGGAAATAAAATAACGTATCAGGATGTAATTGATAACCTTAATATTTTAGATTACGATTACTATTTTAAAATTACCGATGCTATTATTACTAACGACATTTCTAATGCGCTATTAATTTTTAATGAAATATTAAATAATGGTTTTGATGGACATAACTTTATTAACGGATTATCTGAACATTTAAGAAACTTATTGGTTTGCCAAGATAATGCAACAGTTAATTTATTAGAAGTAGGCCCTTCTATTAAAGAAAAGTACTTAGAGCAATCTAAAAAAATAAATCTTAATGATTTAATTTCGTTTTTATCCATTACTTCCCAAACAGACACTACTTATAAAAGCAGTAAAAACAAACGGCTTTTGGTAGAAGTAATGTTAATGCAACTATGCAGTAGAAACTACTCGCAAGACGAAAAAAAAAAGCCCATAATTAACCTCCCTTTTTCTAACAACAAAGAGTTAGCAAAAGCTGTTGAGAAGCATGAGGGTGTTGTTGTTCAACCTAAAAAAGAACACCCCCAACCAACACCAACAGTTGTTAATGAGCCTGTAATTTCCCTTAATAAACCTGAAACACCAGCGGTTGAAGAAAAAAAAGTAACTTACAATCAACCTTTAAGCAGTTTTCAGTTGTCCGGAACCATTTCTATAAAAGAGCAACTTGCCGAAAAAGAAAACTCCGGCAAAAAAGAAGATAGCTCAGAAAAACCTACCGCACCTTTTACAGAAGAAGCATTCTTAGCTCAATGGAAAATTTATAAAGACAACCTTTTATCTGATGGTCAGATTATGTTTGCTTCGGCTTTTGAGAACGCTCCTGAAATTGAAGGCACACTAATAAAAGTTATTGTAGAAAATAAAGCCATAGTTGATGAGTTTACTGCTCAGAAACCTGATATCTTAGACTTTTTTAGAGCTACTCTAAACAATTATAGTATTGATTTTGAATTGACCATTAATAAAGACAAAGCCAATAAAAAAGCGTTTACTCCAGAAGAAAAGTTTGAAAAAATGTCGGAGAAAAATCCTGTTTTAAAACTATTAAAAGATAGGTTGGATTTAGAGGTTGGATATTAAATTTTAATTTCTAAAAAAATGCAGTTATCTAAACCTAAAATCTTATTTATTTCATTTTTTCTTATCACATTTTCTATATATAGTCAAAAATTGGAAAAAATTGGCTGTTATTTTAATATTGAAGACCATGTAATTGACACCATTCTTTTACACGACAGTTTAAAAGGCGGTCCTCTTTGTAATTATTTAAAACAATGGTCTATTAATTCCAATTGCCCAATCGTAAATGGTGCATATTATTATGTTTTTTATGATAAAATGACTGAGCAAGACAAATTAGTTTTTGATAGTATTCCATATTATTTTAAATTGTATAAAAATGGTAATTTGATTCTTGAGGGACAAAAAAATATATATGGTAATTTAATAGGAGATATCAAATATTACAGAGAAAATGGAAAATTAGAAAAAATAGAACATTATAACGTTTATATTTATTCTTGGAAAGATATAGAAGTTATTCCTTGTGATGCAACAAACCCTGAAAAAACATGGAAATATTATAATGAAAAAGGTATTTTAGAAAAAGAAATTGAATATCAATTTCTAGAAGATAAAGGAGAAATAATTAAAATTAAAAAAACTAAAGCTTATAATAAAAACAAAAAAATCAAATCCATTATTGAAGAAAAAATTAATAACTGTGATGAATAAAAAAGTCCCAAATAAATTGGGACTTTTTTATATTCTATTTAATGTGTTTTTATGTTCCAAAAACACTACTAGCAACAAATTCGTGTGTTGGATTAGTGATTAATACGGGAATCTCAGCATCGTTAGCAATTACTTCTTGTTCATCACTACCAAAGAAATCAGGCAATAAAGCTCCTTCTTGTGTATTTACAATAACAATTAAGTCTGCATCCATTTTAGCAGCGTATCTTACCAATTGTTTTTTAAAGTTTCCGCTTCCTTCTACCGCTCTGTCTATTTCGTAAGGTAAATTTTTCTCATCGAAATATTTTTTAGCAAAACTTAATTCCTGATTTAATTTTTTCTTTAAAAACTCATCAGATTCAGAATCAGCAAAAATATGGATTCTGCTTTTAAAATGCTTAGCAATACTTGCTGCAATTTTTAATTTCTGTTTCGTCACATCTGCATGATCAATAGGTACAACTATATCATCATAAGTATCTGTTGCTGAAGGTTCTTTTTCTTGGACTACGATAAATGGTACTTTGGAATGAGAGATTACTTTTATAGCGTGGCTACCCAATATTTTTTGCATTCCTCTTGCTCCATGCGTTCCCATTACAATATATCCGGCAGAAATTTCTGATGCAACATCTCCAATATCTTCAAATATACTTCCTATTCTTACAACTACATGCATATTAACACCATACTTCCCTTCTGCTTTTAATGCAATCTCTTTTAGTTTTTCACGGGTTGGTTCAACTTCTTTTTGTTTTGACACAACATGTAAAAGATAAACATCACCATTATAAGATTTTGCTACTTGTGCAGCATGACTGATTGCACAATCTGCAACAGATGTAAAATCATGAGGAACAAGTACTTTATAAATTTCTTTATCCATAGAATTGTAGTTTTATTGAAATTATTCCGAACAAATATAATATTATTCTTATTATTTTAAAGAACTTATCAAAAAGTTTTTTAAATATCTTTTAATTTAAAAGTCTCCATAAACTTCGTTGTAAAATCTCCTTTTCTAAACTTCTCATCTTGCATTAATTGTTGATGAAATGGAATAGTAGTTTTAATTCCTTCTACAATATACTCATCCAAAGCTCTTTGCATTTTCAATATAGCTTCCTCTCTAGTTTGAGCTACAGTAATTAATTTAGCAATCATAGAGTCGTAATAGGGAGGAATAACATAACTTGCATAAGCATGTGTGTCTATTCTAATCCCATGTCCTCCGGGAGAATGATAGGTTTTAATTACACCTGGGCTTGGTCTAAAATCATTAAAAGGATCTTCTGCATTAATTCTACATTGAATTGCATGAAGTTGTGGATAGTAGTTTTTACCAGAAATTTTATCTCCGGCAGCTAATTTTATTTGTTCTTTAATTAAATCAAAATTAATTACTTCTTCAGTAATGGTGTGTTCCACTTGAATACGCGTATTCATCTCCATGAAATAAAAATCTCTGTTTTTGTCCACTAAAAACTCAACAGTACCAACACCTTCGTATTTAACTGCTAAAGCAGCTTTTATAGCAGCTTCTCCCATCTTTTCTCTCAACTTATCCGTCATAAATGGTGAAGGTGTTTCTTCTACTAATTTTTGATGTCTTCTTTGGATAGAACAATCTCTTTCTGAAAGGTGACAGGCATTTTTACCATCTCCTGCAATTTGAATTTCAATATGACGAGGCTCTTCAATAAATTTTTCCATGTACATTCCGTCATTTCCAAAAGCAGCCGCAGCTTCTTTTCTGGCAGAATCCCAAGCAGCTTCCATTTCCTCTTCATTCCAAATTACACGCATACCTTTACCACCACCACCGGCAGTAGCTTTCATCATTACAGGATATTTTATTTTTTTAGCCGTTGCTTTTGCATCTGCTAAATCTTTTAACAATCCTTCAGAACCTGGCACAACAGGAACTCCTGCTTTAATCATAGTAGTTTTTGCAGAAGCTTTATCTCCCATAGCATCAATCATTTCTGGTGATGCTCCGATAAATTTTATTCCATTTTCCTGACAAATTTTTGAAAATTTGGCATTTTCAGATAAAAATCCATATCCGGGATGAATAGCATCAGCATTTGTAATTTCAGCCGCTGCAATTATATTAGGTATATTAAGGTAAGATAATGAGCTTTGAGCTGGACCTATACAAACAGCTTCATCTGCAAATCTAACATGCAAACTATCTTTATCTGCAGTAGAATAAACAGCAACCGTGCTAATTCCCATTTCTTTACAAGTTCTGATAACACGTAAAGCTATTTCACCTCTATTTGCAATTAATATTTTTTTAAACATAATTTAAATTTGGAAATTAAACAATTTGAAAATTTGAAAACGAATCTATTAAGATAGATTAAAGTTTGTTCAAAATATTAATTTAACTTGGATCTACTAAAAACAATGGTTGGTCATACTCAACAGGAGAACCATCATCAACTAAAATTTTAACGATTTTTCCGCTAATTTCAGCTTCAATTTCGTTAAACAATTTCATTGCTTCAATAACACAAACTACTGTTTCGTTTTTCACCTCATCACCAACACTAACATAGTTAGGCTTGTCAGGAGAAGGTTTTCTATAGAAAGTTCCAATCATTGGAGACTTAATAGTAACATAATTAGCATCTTCACTTGGTGCTTCTTTTGCCGGAGCAGCAGGTGCAGCTTGAGGTTGTGCCTGAGGAGCAGCAGCTGCAGGAGCTTGCTGAGCTTGTTGTTGCTGTTGTGGTTGAACAACTTCTTGTCTGATTACCTCAACAGTTGGCTGATTACCTCTTTTATAAGGAGGAGTTTTTATTGTGATTTTAAAATCTTTGTTTTCAATTTCAACTTCACTTACTCCCGATTTTGCAACAAATTTTATTAGTTCTTGAATTTCTGATGACTTCATAATTTATTTGTTTTTGTTATTTTATTTATTTGTATCGTAAGCCCACTTTACCCAAATAGCTCCCCATGTAAATCCACCACCAAAAGCAGATAAAATTACATTATCTCCTCTTTTAAGTTGATTTTCCCATTCCCACAAACATAAAGGTATTGTACCCGAAGTGGTATTTCCATAACGCTGAATGTTAAGCATCACTTTTTCGTCACTTAACCCCATTCTTCTGGCTGTGGCATCGATTATTCTTTTATTTGCCTGATGTGGTACTAACCAAGCAACATCATCACTGGTTAGGTTATTTTTTTCCATAATTTCAGCAGAAACATCTGCCATATTAGTTACAGCAAATTTAAATACCGCCTGTCCTTCTTGATGAATGTGGTGTTCTTTATTTTTAACCGTTTCTATTGTAGGTGGGTAAGCAGATCCTCCTGCTTTTTGATGTAGGTGTTGAAATCCTGATCCATCACTTCTTAAGATAGAATCTTTCACTCCAAAGCCTTCTTCATTTGGTTCTAACAACACTGCTCCACATCCATCTCCAAAAATGATACAAGTCGTTCTATCTTCATAATCTACCAAAGCAGACATTTTATCTACTCCTACTACCACTACTTTTTTATGAGATCCTGATTCAACATATTTTGACCCTGTTGTTAATCCGTAAAGAAAACCTGAACAAGCAGCATTAATATCAAAGCCAAAAGCATTAGTTGCTCCAACTTTATCTGTTATAATATTGGCTGTTGCCGGAAAAATATGATCGGCCGTTACAGTACAACAGATTAATAAATCTATTTCTTTTGGAGAGATACCTCTTTTTTCACACAATCCTTTCACTGCCTCTGCAGCCATTACTGACGAGCCTTTACCTTCGCCTTTTAATATTCTTCTTTCTTGAATTCCTGTTCTTGAAACAATCCATTCATCAGAAGTGTCTATCATGGTTTCTAATTCCTTGTTTGTTAAAACATAATCAGGAACATAACCTTTAACAGCAGTAATTGCGGCAGTAATTTTACTCATAATTTAGTTTTGCTTTAAAGTGGGTATTCTATTTTGAAAATGATTTTCAAAATTAGAAGAGATTTATAAAAAACAAAAACTTACTGAATTAATTCAGTAAGTTTTGCTAGTCTTTTCTTAGATAGCTACTGTTTTTTCAACTGCTAACTTACCTCTGTAATAACCACAATCACCACAAACTCTGTGATAAAGAACTGGTGCTCCACAGTTTGAACAATTTACAACTGTTGGCGCAACAGCTTTGTAATGAGTTCTTCTTTTGTCTCTTCTCGTTTTCGAGGTTTTTCTTTTAGGATGTGCCATTTTATTTTAGTTTTCTGTTTTTAAATTTATTAGTTGAGCCCATCTAGGGTCGATTTCTGCTTCTTTTTGTTTTGTATTCTTTACTTGTATTTCTTTAAGTTTTTTTATTATCTCCGGATTACATTCACTTTTTTTGTGCTTTCTTCTCTGAGGAATATTTATTTGAATAAACTCATAAATGTATGGAGAGACATCAACTTGATGCTCACTTTCCGGCAAGATAACTATTTCATCCGTACCTTCATACATTTCCTCTCCAAACTTTACAATTAAATGTTCCTCACACTCCACTTCAATATCTACCGGCTCCAAACATCTATCACAATCTACATTAATTTTTCCTTTAATAGAAAAATTTAGTAACATCATGGTTGATTGTTTCTCTAATACTAATTCTACTTCAAAACTTGCATCATTGTAATCTTCATTTTCAAACAAACTAAAGAACGTTTTGCCAACTTTAAAGTCAAACTGGTGAACTCCTTGTTTCAACCCTGAAAAATCTATCGTGTATTCCTTTTGAAACTTCACTTAATTCAGTATTAATGAAAGCGGACAAAGTTATGAATTAATTTCTTTGTAAAAAAAGTATAAAGTGTATTTTTTAATCTCTCTTAAATTCAAGATAAAAATCACTTGTTAATAACTCATAATCAAACGAATAAACATGCCTTTTATCAGTCTCTATAGTCAAATTTTCAACCACTAATACAGCTTCCTTTCTCGAAAACTCTAACAAAACTCGTTTGCAAGCTTTTTTTGGATTGGGAAAAACATTCATTTTCTTATTTAAATATAATGAATATTTTTTTGCAAGCTCAACAAAATGTTCTGCTTCTTTTGGTAACACGACCGAAAAAACACCTTCCGATTTCAACAAGCGATTAACATGAAAAGCCAGTTGTTCAAAAGGAAGTAGCGAATTCTGTCTAGCAATATTCCTTTTCTGTTCTTTAGGCTGATAAGTATTATTAAAAAATGGCGGATTAGAAATTATGGTGTCGTATTTTTTATCGGGAGCATAATCTTGCAACGCTATATGATGAGCAAAAACACGATCGTTCCATTTACTATTAGCAATATTAATTGTTGATTGAATAAAAGCATTTTCTTCAATATCAATAGTATCTATCACAACATTTGGATTTCTCTGAGCCGCCATTAAAGCCATCAACCCTGTTCCGCTACCAATATCCAACACATTTCCATCATTTATTTTTGCCCAAGCACCAAGCAATACACCATCAGTACCTACTTTCATGGCACACTTATCTTGTTCTATAAAAAATTGTTTGAATTGAAAGTCTTTACTCATCTCAAAGGTAATTTATTCCAAATAAATATCAATTAAGCCTTCGGGAGCATTTGTTTTGATTAGTTGTTTTTCGCGATTAACTTCAACAATAAAATCATCGCTAACAGGAATAAGAATTTCTTTATTATCAGGAGAAATAATTTCTAACACTGCCTGATGAGGATAATCCAACACTTGATTAATTATTCCTAAACTTCCTTTCTGCAAATCTTCAACAGTAAAACCTACTACTTCATGGAAATAAAATTTATTTCCTTTTAATGGTGGAAGCATACTTAAGGGCAAATACACTTCTTTAGCAACAAGGTTTTTAGCCTCATCAACTTCTTCTACACCATCTAATTTTATAACAACAGTATTGTTATTTTGCAAGGTTGTTTTGGTAACAAAAAAAGGAACCAGTTGGTTATCCATTTTGTTTATTCGGATAAAAACTGATTCCAATTTCTTGTAAGCATTTGGTTGATCAACATCAAGTTTTACAACCAATTCTCCATTTTTTCCATGCACTTTAGAAGTATAGCCTAAATAAAAGGTTTCTTCTATTTTCATGTATAATTATTAATCTTCTTTTTTCTCTTCTTCAGCAGGAGCCTCTTCAGTTGCCGGTGCTTCTTCTTTTACTTCAGCAGCTACTTCTTCAGCAGGAGCTTCAGTAGCTTCTTCTACTACAGGAGCTTCTTCAACCGGAGTATTTTTAGCAGCTATTTCAGCAGCTTTTTTATCTTTAGCTTCTTGCTCTGCTTTTAATCTAGCTTTTTCTTGCTCTTCCTTAGATTTAGAAAGGCTATCTTTTTTACCTTCAATTTTACCTTCTTTGTCTTTCATCCAAGCTTCGAATTTCTTATCTGCTTGTTCTTGAGTCATAGCTCCTTTCAACACCCCTCTATCTAAGTGGTCTTTGTGAAGCACTCCTTTATAAGACAATAATGCACGACAAGTATCTGTTGGTTGTGCACCTGTTTTTACCCAATACAATGCTCTATCAAAATCGATATCGATAGTTGCCGGGTTAGTGTTTGGATTGTAAACACCTAATTTTTCAATGAATTTCCCATCACGTGGGGCTCTTGCGTCTGCTACAACAACATGGAAAAAAGCATATCTTTTTTTACCGTGACGTTGTAATCTAATTTTTGTAGACATCTTCTAATGTTTAAAAATTGATAAATAAATAATTAGTTCTCCCAAAATAAATTGGGGCTGCAAATTTACAAATTAGTTTGAATTATACAACTTTTTAATTAATTCTTGTTAACTAAGCCTATTTATTCGTGTTTTTTGAATAAATTTTGATAACATTTGCCCTTCAAAATTACTTTATATCTTTTTTAATGTGCGGAATTAGCGGCTATATCTCCAACAAAAAACTTCCTTTATCGGCAATGATAAATACATTGCACCATCGAGGCGTTGATGCAATCGGAAATATTGAAAAAGAAATCAATAACCGCTATGTAGGTTTGGGTCACAACAGACTAAGCATTATCGACCTTTCGGAAAACGGCAATCAACCTTTTTCATCTCCCGATGGTAAAGTACATTTAATTTATAATGGTGAAACGTACAATTTTCAGGAATTAAAAACCACTTATTTAGCAAACGAAAAATTCATCTCCAGTTCTGATACAGAAGTATTGTTAAAACTCTATTTACTTAAAGGTATCGATTTCGTTCATTTGCTAAATGGCGATTTTGCTTTTGCTATTTTAGATGAAAACATCAACCAACTTTATTTGGTAAGAGATCGAGCAGGAGTAAAACCTTTGTATTTTCATAAAAATGAAAGCTCTTTGGTTTTTGGATCAGAAATAAAAGCCATTATAAAAGCGGGAGTTCAACCTCAACTAGACACCGAAAACCTAATGAATTATTTTGTTTTCAAGTATTCTCCGAAATCGGAAACCTTGTTTAAAAACATTTTTAAACTTCCGCCTGCTCATATTGGTACTTTCGATTTTAATTCGGGAACTTTTGAAACAACTGGTTATTGGCAACCAAAAAAGCAAAGTAATTATAGCAATATCTCTTATCCTGAAGCTCAAGAAGAACTCCGTAACTTAATGCAAGACGCTGTTGAAAAAAGATTAATTTCCGATGTTCCTATTGGCACTTTCCTATCCGGTGGAATTGATTCTTCTATTATTGCCTCTTACCTAAAAAACAATACTAATATTAAACATTATTGTGCTGGAAAAGCTGCCGAAGATTTGAAAAAAGAAGGCACTACCTCTGATTATTACTATGCTGAAAAATTAGCTAACGAATGGAACTTGTCACTTTCTAAAATAGCCATTGGGAGCGACAATACCACACTTGAAAACATTAGAACAACCATTCAATACAGTGATGATTTAATTGCTGATGGTTCTCAAATTCCTTCTTACCTAATTACACAAGAAGCAGCTAAACATTCAAAAGTTATTTTATCCGGTATGGGCGCTGACGAACTTTTTTTAGGTTATGCCGGACATCAACTCGCATTGATAGATGGTTGGTTACACAAGATGCCTTTGTCGGTAAAAATTTCTCATGTATTGGCTAATCTCGATCAAGGAAAAGGAAAGTTTAAAGCTTTTAGAAGGTATTTACATAAATTGGGGAAATACCATAACTACCCCAATTACCGATTTGGCATTTATACCATTGTAGGAGATTTTGAAAATGCAGCTAGTATTTTTGGCAACAACAAAGAAAAAACCATTGATTTACTTTCTTCTTATTTTCCTGAGGAACAAAACCCATTTGATGCGTTTACCGATTTTGAACACGAAAATTTCTTACAAAAAAATGTAGCTTATTTTGATAGAATGACTATGTCAAATTCTATTGAAGCTCGTGTACCTTTTTTAGACTACAGAATTATAGAGTTGGCTTATGTCCTGCCGAGAAATTACAAACTCAATAAATTTGGAAAAACAAAAGCTGTTTTAAAAGATGCTTACAAAACTGCTTTACCTAACTATATCACCAACCGAAGAAAAGCAGGTTTTGGCATGCCTTTGAGAAGTATTTTTAGCTCCGAAGAAAAAATAAATGAACTCCTCGACAAAGACTTTTTCCATCAAATCGATGGGCTTTCCATGGTGCATATTGAACGTATCATTCAAGCTCATTTACGAGGCGAAGAAGATAATTCTGCACTCATTTACGCCCTTATTTCTTTTCAGGAATGGTATAAAATGTATATTGATTGATTTTCAAACCCGATAAAAAGTATCACCCCTTTTACTTAAAATTATAATCAGAAGTACTCATTATTTTTTCACCGTTTTGGGTTTCCTTAAATATTTTTATCTGCTTACCTGCATTATCATATTCATAACGTGTATAAAAATTTTCATTGTTGATGCTTGCTCTAACTAATCCTAACCTTTCATCATAAAGATAACCTGAAAATTGTGCATCGACAGGATGGATTACTAAATCATCAAAATATGCATTTCCTCCTGTTCCCGGATTTTCTAAGTAAATCCTAACATCATTATTTGTTCCTCCAGTAGAAAGATAGTTAGACGGTACTTCAAATATCAGGTTTAATTGTATCCAATTCCCTATCTGAACACCCTCAGGACTATCTTTTCTTATGTTTTTACTATCTGTCTGATTACCATCCAATTCAAAAACCAAACGTACATCATCAGGACTATCTTTATGCACCCATACACTCGCAATGTATGTTCTGCCCACTTGTATTCCTCTTTCAAAATCTTCTCCTGAAATAGTTACATTGTCCACCACAGCTTTAAACATAGAGCCAACACTTGAGTTTCCTAATTCTAACATAAAATCTCCTGTATGAGGTTTTATCAACCCAACGGTTGTTTTTTGAACACCATTACCTTTCTCTATCTCTCCATCAAAATGAAAAACGCCTGTTTCTACTTCTTTTATACTTTCAAAACTTGAAAATGCAAAACTGGTGTAGTTACAATTACTTACTTCAGCTATCTTAAATCTATTGTCATAGCCATATTTTGAAGCATTATATACATTTTTCATATCTTTTTTCTCAAGAGCAATAACGCCTCCGTCTTTATCAGCAAAAAGTGAATTAAATGAAACTTTTTTCCAGACTGGATTGGTAATAGTACCTCCGTTAAATACGGAAGATTCTACTGGACTCCAAACAGCATTTTCTACTGTTGTTTCATATTGGTCTGTTGTTTCATTCCAACTTCTTACTACTAAATTATTAGTCCATAAGGAGCTATATCCTCCATTTGGATTTGTTCTCTCATCTTGAATAGGTATCAATAAGTTATTATAATCTTCATCAGTAGTTTTCGCTCCCATATATAAATTTGTTTCATAAGCAAAGACTGTCTGTTTATTTGTTGATACAGTTGGTGTTGTGGTAATTATATTTTTAGGAGCACCTGTAAAATTATCCCTCCATAAGTAATCAATGGTTGTTACAATACCATCTTTAAAATTTATTTCTTTTTTTATGTGGTTATTATATGTTTTTTTCCAATGAATTCTTTTAAATACTTTATTAGGAGAGCCTTCTATTTTTTTAAAATCATAAAATAATTCATCTACCATTCCTCTAGGTCCAGTTATTTCATCAGTATATTCATAGGTTGTTTTAGTTACAACATTATCATTATTATCATAATTAGCAACCGATTGTATTCTCCCGTACATTGATTTATTCTCATTGACTACATTAAATGAATAATTAATTTCTGTTGCAGGAGAGTTGGTATTTAAAAATATTTTTTCTGGTATAGTTGTTATGCTAAAAGGATCCATATTTTTATAAACATATTCTGTGTATCCTGTATTTTCAGTTGTTGTTCCTATATAAACTTTTGTTTTTGCATAACCTACATTAGGCGACATTGCATGTCTATCGATAATTGCTGTAGATAAATTAATTTGATACCCTTTGTTTCTTCCAAACAAGTCTGGCTCTGCAGTTGCTATCCCATCTGTATATTTATAAGTAAGTTCATATTTGTCTGATGAAATGGGATCTGTTATAGATATGTTTTTCACACGTGTTCCTCCACCATAAACTTCATCTAATACCAAATATATATACCCAAATAAAAGTCTGTTTCCTGCTGGTGTTGGAGGTGTTGGATTTAAATTATCACAATTATATGAACCCTTACAAATACTTGTTTTACCTCCAGAATATGTTGAACTAAAAGTACTTGGAGTTCCTATTCCTCCTGAAGTATGGTTAGCAGAAAAAGCATCTGTATAATAAGTATTACAATTTCCACATTGATATGATGGCGTATATGTTGTATAACCTAAGAACAAATATTTTTTTAATGCATTTGAATAATAAAAATCAATATCACTATTATTAACGGATAAACTAGAATATTTTACATGAGTATTATCAGAAGCAAAAGTAACATCATTAACCCTAAAAACTCGGGTTGGCTTGTATGATCTTCCCATTTGTCCATCATAAGCAATTCCGGTATAATCATCTGATTCATACAAAATATCAATCTGTGCACCTGTTGGAATTATAATTTCTGTTAATGACCATGCATCAACTTTATCATTGTCATCGGTTATATACCCATGTTTTACAGTAGCATCATAATTATGCTTATAATTTCCATAAATATCATGCTTTTCATGGTTAAAATCTGGATTATTAACACTATAATCAAATAAATAATCTGAGATTATTTTTTCATGATTTAATTCGTATTGACTAATCTTGTTTAATGTTAACTTACCACTTTGTTCAGCACTAGTTGTAGAAGCATAATCTTTAGTAATATAAATAACTTCGGTAGATGGATTCCCTCCTCCAAATTTTACTTCTGTTTCATTATTAAATGTATTGTTTATATTGTTATATAATTTTTGATTTAAATGATAATCATAATCAAATTCAATTGTTTTTAATGCATGGGTTTCAATTGCAGTTTGATAATAATCATAATCTTCCGTACTTAATGTATTTGAAGTATTTGCTACCGTTGATAAACCTGAAAATAAAGTAGAGGTTACAGCTTGAGAATTATTAAAGATATTGTTATTTATAACATCATCATTATCCATCAATACAATGTATTTTAAATGAAGTGTAGGTGTGTAGTATCCACTACTATTAGCCGCTCCATGATTATCACTGCTAACATCTTTTATAAAATAAGCTGTCTGTGTAGCAGTTTTTATATATTCAGGATAATAAAGTTCTTTATTTCCTTCATAAACAGTCCCTTTAGGAGTAAAAAATTCGCCCACTGCACTATTAGCAGATATGAATCTCGTAGTTACATTTGCATGATAACCGTAATATGGGCTTTTATAATTGTATTCATCACTCCATTTAGAATAATTAATATTTACCCAATAACCTTTATCTCCTTCATCTGGATAATTATTGTTATTACTATCTTCATAATTATAACTTGTTATAGCAGTAAGTTTCCATGTGTGTGCATATTTGTTATTTTTAACATGTCTATTTACTTTCGAAATTTCTGCGTAATAATCAAACTCAAAATCTACTATTTTTTCATCTCTAACATAAACAGGTAATGAATAATGATAAGTCATTCCATCAGGAGTTGTTATACGAAAAGCTCCTATTCCTTTTGGGTCGTATTTAGTAGTATTATTTCTATCACTATTATTTATTGTAACAATTTCATAATCTAAAAAATTTGCTATATGAGGACCAGTTGTTGTATGATGGTTATAAATTTGTTCATTCGTAAAATATTCAATATAATTTGCAGCGTCATAAATATTTTCATTATTACTTCTATTATACCACTTATTGTTGTCTGTACCTGTAGGGTCTGGAAATGCCGTGTAATTAAAATTAGGTGATGTCCCCATATCATCAGGAGCGGTGTAGGAGTACCATGTGTTATCTTTAGTTAATTTATTACTTAATTCTGCCATTGGTTCATTAACAAATCTAAAAACAGGATCTTTAGTGAACTCTCTCATAGTTGTTCCATATCCTGCTGCCGCAGATGTGTAATAGGTTCCTGATGAAGAACCAGGGAATGCTGGGTATTCTGCATAATCAAATAAAAATGGACGCATTTCTCCTCCTAACCCAGGACCACTAACATAATAAGCATCAAAATCAGGAAATGTAAAAGGAAAATCAGTATCGCCCATACCTCTATTAGAAACATATAAGTCTAAATTTTTATCTAACACAGTTGATAGATTGTAAAATTGTTTGAAATATAAAGCTCCAAAATAATATGAACTATCTTCATTTTCCCAATCAGCATATTCCGATGTAATTTTATCATGATCGTATATAACCTCAGTAAAATCATCGGGCATTCCATTTACTTGTCGTGTAATTTCTCCAATATTTAAATCCCATCCCAATCCTACCCAACTTGCTTCTTGATTCATTTTTATTCCTCCAGAACTATAATTTATAACCAAAGGAAATGATTCTCCTTGTGGACCACTAACCGATGTTAAAGGAATAGAATAATTAAAGTCTCCTGTAAACGGGTTTACATGGCTACTCAAATCCTGTGCAGGTGCTTTTTCTTGTGCTTTAAGAATAAAAGAACTAAGTAATAAAGCTAAAATACCACTAGCATGTCTAATTATAAGTTTATTAATTATCATATTAATTAATTTTTAATGAGTTTTAATATTTCTTTTTTGTTTTCGGATATTACTTCTAAAAAATAAATCCCCTGTTGGAATTTTTCTATATTTATTTTATTAGTATTAGCTAATTGAGATGTCTGTAATAGTTTACCTTCAATTGAATAAAAATTAACAATTGAAACAGATTGATTATTTGTTTGTACAGTAACATAATCATTGGCAGGGTTTGGGTAGATAGTTATATCATTTTGTTGTTCATTTTCAAAAAGATTAGTTGTACTGCTACAAGAAATATTATTATTAGTATATAAATTTTTAATATGATCTACATATTGGATAAAAAGATTTTTTCCCGGCTGAACTCCGGTTGTAGTATTGTCTTGTGCAAAAATGTATGCTATTTCCAATTCAACAACATTTCCTGGTTCAAAAGTAATTGGTCCCATACTCCCAACACTTTTGTTATCAAGTGTTCCTAAAGTACTATTGTCTTTTGTCCAAGATGCTTGAGGAAATCCAGAAGTACCATAACCATAAGAATCTGAACTTCCGGGATAAACAAAACGTGCTGGAATGTTTACAGTTATATGAGGTTCATGTCCAACCCAACCATATTTTAAATGTGTAGTATCAGCCCAATAAGCATCCATTATTCCATGTAACTGAAATGCTGTAGATGGTAATCGTAACCATGGAGAAGCTCCTCCTGAAATATGGTGCATGAAAGAAGTCATTCCTAGCCTTTCATTATCCATTATTCCATCTCCAAAACCTATTCCGTTTGGTCCTTCATTAATAGGATTATCGCTACCATCATTGTCTTTATATGGCCCTGCCAATATCACAACTCCTTGTGTTGGATGATAATCTCCATATCCTAACGTTGACCCAATATTTACATCTGTGGCTTCTTCGTTAAATTGAAAATAACAACCTCTGTTTACATCACATTGTACATATTCATTTGTTGGGTTACCTATATCAATATCTGACCACATGCCAAAATAAAAATTATTATAAGTGCTAGTGCTTTTATTAATTATTTTATAATCAACGAAAATAGTATTATTAAGTGCTTCATCATTATTACATCCATAAGCATATACCATTTGGTGAATTTCTGCTTTAATAGGTTGTCCTCCACTAAAGTTATGTGTAGAATAATCGTTATAAATAATATAAGTTGCCATGTCTCCTTTTATATCAGGATAATCACCATCTAATGGTTCATAAAAATTATCATTATTAAAATCAATAAAAGGTGCTAAATGATGTTCATACCCCATGCTTACATTGCCATGAGCGGGCCAATCGGCAATATTTGAAGGAACTACATACCCAGGATCAATAATTACTCCGGTAGTTACTCCTATATGGTAATCAATTTCTGTTTTGGTTACTTTCCAAACTTTGTTGTATTGTGCTTCTACAGAAGGGTCTGTTGTGCCTAAGTTATTAAGAGGGCCATTATAAAAATCAGTAGTATCAATAAAATATGAACTTGCTGCTAAATTGGTAGCATTACCCAACCATAAATTAGCAATATAAACACTATGTTTTCCACTTCCTTTTGGGGCTTCAAAACCAGGTAGAAAATTATTAGGATCTCCAAATAAAAATCCTTTGGTATTTACTCTCGCATTAATATTATTTATATCTATTTGCTGAGATGTTTGGGTAAAACTATTTAAACAGCAAAATAATAAAGTAGATAGAAGTATTAAGTTTATTTTTTTCATCTGTAGATATTTATTGTTTTTTAGTTGTCATATGAAATAGCCTTATCTTCATTGGTGTTTGTTTGCAACAAACAAGTTATTAGTAGCTATTTCATATTATTTTAAAATGTTATTTGTAGCCCCACACCATTATGTGCAAACCCCATATTAATATTGAACTTTCTATATTCGCTATGTTGATTACTTGCATTATAAATGTTTACTGCTTTTTTAGCTCTTTTTGTATATGCACTAGACAAGGGAATGGAAGCAATAATTAATCCTGCACCAACTCCCAGTAATATTTTGTTAGGTTCTCCCCCTGCCATGGCTTGCCCTAATGGAAAACCAAATAATAAACCACCGGGAATAGCCAATACATTTGACACATCTGCATTAGCTTTGGCTTTTTTCATTTCTTTATACGCTTCTGCATTATCTCTAGTAATTTTAAGTAATTGTATAGGTTTTAGCTTTTTTCCGTTCTGATAAAATTTAACACTTAAGCCTTGTTTAATCGTAATTTTATTAGAATCAGTTTGTGCATAAGCTATCATATTTATACTTAGAAACAATGTATATAGAATTAGTTTTTTCATTTAATAAATATTTTGGATTTAAAGACTAAAAAAATAATAATACCACTCTTAATACAATTTTTAATAATTTAAATACAAATTCCACTAAAACATCAATGAGTTATTAATTTAAAGTTTTAATAAAAATAGTTTTATTAGGAGATGGAGTAAATTTATTAGTGTCTATTTCCAATTCTCTTTCTATCTTATTTTCTTCAATATCAAACAAAATCAATTTAAATTTTGATTCGATATCTATTCCTCCAATTATTTTATTTTTATTGTGTAAAAATTTATAGTTATAAATCAGGATAGAGTCATTAGTAAATGAGTAATTAATAGTTTTGTTTTTATAATCAAAAATATAAAAATGATAATTTCCAAAAAGAAAGTTATCATCCTTATAATTGTAAGCAGATTTTCTCAATAATGGCGTAGGTTTTTCATATTTTCTTTCTCTTTTTTTAAAAGGTTCTTTTCTAGGAATATCTGTTACTTGGATATTCATTTTTTCTATTTCTCCAGTTTGAATATTTAATAAGGCTACAAAATTTTCTTTGTAGGGTTTTCTTTGTAATTGCATATTTTGCGATTCAAAATAATTACAATTCTCATCAAAATCAGGAGTTTTTCCATTATAATTCACTTCTGTTTCTACAGAAATTAACAAAGTGTTTTTAGAAATATATTTTAAATCCTCAACCCAACTACTTACACAATTGTATGTAATTCTCCTGAAATTATTCCCATCAATATCAACTGAAAAAATATCCAGACATCTAAAATTATTTTTAACTACATCTAATGTGTCATTATAAAATGCTCCTCCAATAAAATAAATAGTACTATCATTTTTACTGAAAATAGTATTTAAAATATAGATATCTTTATCAAGTATTTTTATACATTTGGTACCATCCGAATTAATAATATATAGTTGACTTTTATCGCCAAATATAGAGCCTCGTTTAAAAATTACTTTTTCCCCATCGTTAGAAACAACAGGAGAGTAATCGCTATTATTATCTTCAGTAAGTTGAATTAGTTGACTAGTTTCAATATCCATACTACATATAGCATTCCCTTTAGATGAACTATAAGCAAAATAGATTTTTCCATCTGATGAAACATCTATGTCTGTTGGAAAAATGATATCTTGAGAATCAGGCATGTATTTAGTAGAATTCCCTCTTAAGGTTACGAAATCCCATAATTCACCACAACCAAATACTAAAGTTACAGATGATAAAACTAACACTTTTTTATATCCTGAAATCGAATTCATTTTTTAATGATTTATAAAATAAAAATTATAATAGTAAGAACTTTTTAATGTTGTAGTAACTTGAAATGCAGTTCTTATTAATCTGGCAGATTGAATTACATTTTGATTATAACTTCCACTACGGATAATTTGCGACATACCACGTATAAGGCTATAGTCAGCTGACGTAACATTTGTGTTAAATAAAACACCTCTTATTCCATCTGCTCCATTTTCAAAATATGCTAAATCGTGTGCGAAACCTCCAAATTGACCATCTCTTCCATCTAAAATCCCTAAATCTTTATAAAATCTGAATTTATGGGGCGATATTCCACCACTAGGACTATTACCTGCATAATTTGCCAATCCTGGTTCAGAATTTAATTTCTGATTAAGTTTAGTGTTGGTAGCTTCATCATATATTTGTTTAAGTTCTTCTTCTGAATAATTACTAGGAGTTCTATTTGCTGCCCTTAATTTATCAGATAATGTAATGACATCTGAAAAATTTCCTACTGCTCCTAAACTATAGCCAGCATTATCAAAACCAGAATTTCCTTTTTCTCCTAAATACCCCCAATCATTTTGAGAAAAATTATAAGAAGCAATACCTAAAGAAACACTAACATCACTAGAGCCTTGGGTATAAGCAAATGTACCTATAGAGTTAAATAAAGACCCTCCTGCAATAGCAGCAGTATTAGCAAAAGGCATCCCCGAACTAGCAAGGCCAGTTGCAAAACCTCCAGAAACACCTCCAACAAAAGCTCCTGCCGCCATATACCCCCATGTTTTTTTAGACCCAAAATCCCAACTTCCAGGATTATAACTTCCATTAGCAAGAGATCCTCCAATATAAGCACCAATAATTACTGGGATAAACCACGCTAATTCTCCATTAGGGTCAATCATTGTTACAGGTATATTCCCCATACCCAAATAAGGAGAATAAAATTGGTTGGCAGGGTCAGTAGTTATCCAACGCCCTAAACGGGCATCCCATTGGCGGGAACCAAAATGATGAAAACCGGTTTGGTCTAATTCTTTTCCTTGGTAACTTAAGTTTAATTTATCTAAGGTACTTATGGCGTTACGCCCTGGCATTACCATACCAAACGGGTAAAAATCGCTTACACTTAATAATTCTATAGCACCCATGTTTTCTCTAAAGGTTGCTCTTACATTACCCAAATGGTCGTAGATAAAATAACGGCTTTCCTCTGTATCGGGGTCATACATCCCTATAAGTTTAGTTCCTGTTATGCTATAATCTTGTATGATATTACTTGTCGTTACATCCCTCTCATAAGTACTAATTAAATTACCTCCTATATCAGTAACATAAAATATCTCTTTATCGGCATTTCCCGAACCATCATAAATGGTTTTCTTAAGGCGTTGTCCTAAAACATTATATTCAAATTTTAATTTTAAATAACCTGTGCTGGTTGCTTTAATCTCTTTGGGTAAGCCATTTTGGTAATAGGTATATGTTTCATCATCTCCCACACTTGCTATTGCTTCTCCTATAGCGTTGTAGGTATAATTAGCAGCACTTTGGTTTTCTATATCTGTAGTATAGCCTGAAGAACCTACCGCATCCGTTACATAAGTTAAGCGGTTATTTATTTTTACTACATCATTATCAGGTTGGGTAGTTGTTGCGTAATGATAATCTAAATCATCCATACTTATTCCTGTAGTACTATTTCCGTTACGTACAAATGTTTCTATATTACCATTTTTGTCGTAAGTAATCCCACTAATTTTAAATTGATTATTAGCATCGGCATCAAAAGTAGGAGGAAACGGACAGTTGTACACATAATTATTGTTGTGATTACAAGAATGTGTATAATCGCCAAAAGTAGCTCCGGTAATCCAATTAAAGTCGTTATAGGAATACTGATATACATTTTGCTTTCCTGAGGAAGTTAAATCTAACCCTAATGTGGGTTCATCCGTATTCCATCTGATTTGGTTAATGGTTCCTGAATATTTTTCATTGGTACCCAATCCATAATTTACAAATGTTCCGGCTCTTATATAATCTGCTGTATGATAGTCAATAGTCATCCCAAAAATATCTGTATAAAACAAACTTGTCCCCTCACCATCTAATCCCGGGTCTGAAAAAGTTGGGTTCCCAGATTCAATTCCCAAATTAGGAGAATTGATGGCTTTTAATTTTCCGTCTATGGTGTAAAGATAATCAATTCCTTGTAATTTGTCTCCCACCTCAGTTCTTTTTAATCCTCCATGTTGGTAGTAAGAATAATTGGCTTGTTGGTCATACGTTAAGCCATCAGTGCTTGTTTCTACTTTTATCAGTTGCTGACCATTATTGTAAGCATAGCGATGTTCAAAATATTCTGTTTCATATTTTTGATAAATGGTTTTTGTTACATTACCTGCTGCATCATATTCATAATCGATGGTTTTATAATCAGCAATGGCTGCATCTATGATATATTCTATCGTCCAAACTACTCGTCCATACATATCATAACTATACCACATAATACTGTTTTCATTCCATATTTTAGACACTCTTCCTAGTAAATGTTTTTGTTTATAATTGGTATAAGGAGCAGTATTAAAAGGATAATAAGGAGAGGTATTTTCATCTGGTAAATCGTATAAAGTAAAAGTTTGTTCTGAACAATAGGTATCATTTAGCCCATCAATTTCATCAACAACGGTCAACACAGAAGTTTCTCCCGGATTGAGGGCAGGTAATTCATCTTGATTTTGAAATTGCAAAGCAGCACTGTTTGAATAATCGAAAACACCTGACTCAATAGGTCTTCCTGCTCTGTCATAATTTACATAACTAAATTTCTCATCTATTTCTTGTTGTGCATCTTGAGAAAATCTCACATTGCCCTGAATATCATAAACATTTTCTGTTATTCCTGCATCGGGAGTTGTTGTTTTTACCAATTGATTAAGCACATCATACTCGTAGGTAGTCTCCATTGAATGAGAAATGTCATCATCTACTTTAGGGCCTGTATTATGTTTTAATCTAACCCAAATTTGCATAAACTGAGCGAAATTATGAACCCAATCATTATCATCAAACACTTCATAAGCATTTGACGTGTTGTTTTTTCTAACCTCAATAGATTTTAGGTTAACATATATATCCTGATTATAATCATTTAACACTCCATCAGGAATAATCACGTTGGGTTGAGTAAAAGATGAATAATCCCAATAATACTCACAATTACAAGTCTTATATATTTGAGGATAGAAAAAGTAAGAATAGCTTCCTGGTTGAACTGAACCATCAGATTTAACAAACATGGTATTTGTTCCATCACTTATCATAAGCTCTAACTCCATTTTAAATGTAGCAAATAATTTAGGGGGATTATTTTCACATGGACCAGGTGGGTTTACCGTACAATTATCTCCTTCATCAATACCTGTTTCACCACAATCTTGTACTCCATTAAAGCAGTGCCCATCGCAAGGATCTCCTCCAGGTACATAAGCAGCATTACCTCCGTAGTAATTATCTACTATAAAATTTTCTGTACCTATAATATTTCCATCACGAACTAATACAGGCGTTCTTTGGTTTGTAAATAAAAGTGTATCTATCCCCGAAGTATCCTCACTTGTTATAACTCTTGAATTATTATAAGATGAAGTACGTTCAAGAAAATCTAACATTGTGTTAACTAATCTACCTGATTCTATATTATCATCAACCCCTGATGGATCAGTATAATTTCCACCAGAAGAACACCCTCCATCATAATTTATAGGGTTCAACATGGGGTAAAAACTAATATCAATGTTATGTGTTTGAGTATTTGCATGAGTATAAATACTAGATGTTGTGGTATTATACTCATCATAATTATACACATAATCATTAACACTAATAGGATCAATAGTATATGATTCTAAAACTTCATCATAAAAATCGTAATTTACCCAATCTGTTTCATAATTATAGCCAATACTAGGATCAATTCCAGAACAATCTACACCCTCTGGTGGAATATTTTTAATTAAGAGCCCTTTATTATCATAATAATTTAAAGCCCAATGAGAATAATCTATCATATACGAAAATGATTGATATGGCAAATAAGGCCCCCTATTTCTAACAGGATATACATTATTAATATAATTAGATGTATAATCATAAGATAGTTTTAAATAAAGTGATTTACCACTATATGGTGGATTAAAAGTAATCGCTCCGTTGCCTGCTACTTGAAAATCGGTGCCCTCTATTAATTCCACACCAGTTAGTAAATCTGTTATCTTAATTTCAACAAAACTTATTAAGCTACAGCTTCTCGAGATATTTAAGCGAAAGTACAATTGTTGACCTGTAAAATGGGGAAGATGAATAGAAACACTTCTCCCTTTATAATAATCTAAATCGTGTTTAACAGGTACATTCATACAATCATTATCTATACCGCTATAACAGGTAGCTATAACATTTTCAAGAGCATCTGTATAAGTTACTTGTTCCAAGCCATCTGCATCTATGGTTATAGTTTTTGTTAAATTTTTATTATTACTAAAATTAACTCCATAAACATAATCAAGTTCGTATCCAGCAGTACCATAAAAAACAGTAGTTTCATGTCCACTTCCCATTTTGTAATTTTCACTAATTCCTGCCATTCTTTTAGGTCTTCCTAAGGGGTCGCTATAATATTCTACTCTTGAATAAGGAAATCCACTAGTTGCTACGTAAGGCTCTTCATCATTATCATTGCTAAAATACCAACCTAAAGTTCCTTTAGTTGTTGCATCTACGGCATAAGGATTGTCAATTTCTCCTGATAATGCACTAGAGGTATTAGGTAAATCAAATTTAGAAGCATCATAAGGATCTCCACTATTTGCAGTAATAAAGGTTGGCTTATAACAAAAAGCACCGCTATAAATAGGTGCAGAAAGTGTACTAATTGCTAACCTACCAAAAGAGTCATAAATTTTTTCTGTAGCCATTATTTTATTGGTAGAAAAATTTCTAACTTGACTTTGTATAGAACGCCCAATATTATCAGTATAAGTGATACCTTCATCTATTACTACTCCATTTTCATCATAACTTTTATTAGACACCCAATGATAATCATTATATTGAAAACATTTTGATACATGATTTGTAACTAATTCACTTAAGTCAAATATTATATTGTCTCCCTCTAGAGATAAATATGGTATAATGCTATATTCATAGGAATCTGTTTCGTCTGTAATGAGAGCAAAAGCTGTTTCAATTTGATTGTTTTCGTTAAAAGTAATAGAAATAGCAACAGCATTAACTTGATTAGTATCTGCAAAGTTAATAGTTACCAATTTATTTGTATCCAAAGCTGATAATTCAAAAGTATCAGTTGTTTGCATAAAAAAATCTCCCCCAACTCCCATTCCACTAATATAGTAAGTAGTAAAGTCTTGTCCTACCGTTGAAGCATCAACACTAAAATTAAAAATAGATGAAATATAAGCTCTCATCTTATCTGAACCTGATGGGACATAGGAATATCCTGATTGTAAATAGATTTTTTCTGTTGCTCTATGTGTCTGATTCCCAAATTCAGGTTGATCAAGTGTTATAACGGATTGAGAAAAAGCTATTGTGGTAACTATTGTTAACAATAAACTTATTCCATAAGCTTTAAATTTAAACATTCTTTTACATTTAGTGCGTTATAAAAAAATAGTAATGTGATAATTATATCATGAAACTAATTCTGAATTCATTTTTTACTTTGATTTAGCTCAATCAATTGCTCAATTAATTTTTGTTGTTCTTCTATCAATTTTTGTTGATTTTCCGATACTTTATTCTGTTTATCTAATTGCTTTTGTTGATTTTCTGCTGCTTCATATTGTTCATCTAATTGCTTTTGTTGTGCGATAGTGTAAAGCGTTAATTCTTCTATTTTTTGTAATAAAATAGCATCCATTTCTGCTATGTTAATTCCTTTTTTTGCTACTTCTTCAGCTGAAGGAACATTGGGTAGGTGACTATACTTGTTAATATATTCTTCTACCTGAGCAAGTGTATTTAACTTGTAATCGGTGTTAAAAACAAAATCAGGCCATGTTGAGGAAAAACTAACTTCTACTTCTTCTGCACTTATTTTACCTGCTACGGCAAGCAAAGAACCGTTTGTTTTGGTTGTGCCTATGCTCATGGTATCAGAAAAATGAGACATTCCGTTTACATCAAATGTTCTTATTGGACTGCTAGTGGCTATCCCTACTTTTCCGAATGTTCCTACTCCTGTTGATGGTCCTACAAAAAGTGTAGCGGTATCGCTATAAAAACCTACCACTAATGAATTAGATATATTATTTTCTAGTTTATTGCTACCATCAACACCTTTCCCTAATATGTAAGTACTTCCATTTGTTGTTTTTAGATGAGTTCCAATAGCCATACTATACCCTCCTACTGTTTCAGATTGATACCCAAACACTAAACTTCTTAATCCTGTAGTTTTTGTCAACTCTCCTATAGCAACACTATAGTTGGCATTTGCGTCTGCATAATGACCAATGGCAACAGAAGATGTATTTTGAGCCTTAGCTCCAAAAGGAGCTGCAAATGAATAATTACCGCTTACGGAATTACCATAGCCAGTTGCTAATCCAAATGCACCAGAAACGGTATTAGACAATCCAAAAGCAGAAGAGTTACTCCCTGTAACATTATTACTAGAACCTGCTGAAAATGAATAACTTCCTGATCCTGTATTCGAATTACCTGTTGAACTACTATTGTTACTTAAGGTATTTGACCCATTATTTATTTGAGCGTTTAATGTTGTTATACATCCTGCAAAACAAAATATTCCTAATAAGAATAGATTCAAAAAACTATATTTTATTTTTGTTACTTTTTTCATAAGTCTTAGTATTTAAAAGGTTCTTTTTATTTTTTTAATTATAAAAGTAAATCATATAAGCTATTAAATATAAATCAATAATAGCATCACTTGTAACAAATAATAAGTCGCCATTTGAATTATATATTTTACTACTATATTCTATCTTACAGATTTGATTATCTTGATTATCTAATAGATTAATTCTTCCATGTTCAATATATTGTATTTTACCAATTAGAATATTACTGGAATTTTTAATTTCATTTCCAGAAATGGTTACTAACAGTTGATCACTAGCATCTTTGACTTCTCCTGAAAGTTCTACTTTTGCGATTTGTTGCCCATTTGAATTTTTAATTTCTCCATCAATTGATATAAATGCTATAGTTGACTCAGATGTATCTTTAATAACAACAACATCTTGAGAATGTAGTGAAGAGGTAATAAACAAGACACAAAAAGTTATCACCAGCTTTTGAAATAATAATTTATTCATAATTTAGATTTTTTGTTAAACAATTAGTTGCTAAACGTAAATAAAAAAATATTAAAATCAAAGAACTGGTCAATCCATCTAACCAACGGTCGATTTTGACCAATGAACGGTCATTTTTTTTTAAAATTATCGGATTATTTTTTAAATATTTCTAAAACCATATTGTCATACTAAACATCAGGTTTAGTTATAAATATTACTCATAAAACTTTTTAGAGGCATTCCAATACACATCCATTTCTTCCAGCGTCATATCGCTTAGCGTTTTACCCTCTTTTTTAGTTTCGGTTTCTAAATATTGAAAACGGTTAATGAATTTTTTATTGGTTTTTTCCAAGGCATCTTCGGGATTGATATTCAAGAATCTTCCATAATTCACTACTGCAAAAAGTAAATCGCCATATTCTGCTTCAATACGTTCTTGGTTTTGAGCATCCACTTCTTCTTTTAGCTCATCCATTTCTTCTTTTACTTTTTCCCAAACTTGCTCTTTGTTATCCCAATCAAAACCTACACCTCTGGCTTTATCTTGTATTCTTATGCATTTTATTAATGCCGGAAGCGATTTTGGTACGCCTTCCAACACAGAAGTTTTACCTTCTTTCAGTTTTAATTTTTCCCAATTGGATTTTACTTCTTCTTCATCTTTAACAGTTACATCGCCATAAATATGAGGGTGACGATGAATTAATTTCTCGCAAACACCATTTAACACATCTGCCATATCAAAATCATTGGTTTCTGAACCAATTTTAGCATAAAAAACAAGGTGTAACATTAAATCGCCTAACTCTTTTTTAATTTCTTCCATGTCGTTATCCAAAATGGCATCGGTAAGTTCATAGGTTTCTTCAATGGTTAGGTGACGAAGACTTTGCATGGTTTGTTTTTTATCCCACGGACATTTTTCTCTCAGTTCATCCATAATGGTTAACAAACGTTCAAAGGCTTTTAATTTTTCTTGCATCATAAAAAATGGTATTTCGGTTTTATCTTCTATTTTTGTTTAGTGGTAAAAATGATTTTCAAATATCGACTATTTTTATGTCTTTTCCTTAGTTGGCAAACATCATTTTCTCAACAGAGCGTTCCTGAATTTGGAATTGAAGAAACCGTTCATTATGGTTCTATCTTACCTCATCGCCCAATAGTAACCGAAATTATTGAAGGACATTCTTTTATTTATGAAGTTTCTTTTTATAAAAACACAAATGGAAATAAAGCGTGGCAACAACTCTTTAATTACCCAAAAATTGGTATCTCGGCCATGTATCTAAATTTAGGAAATAAAGAAGAGTTGGGTAATTCCTTTGGCATTTTCCCTTATATTCAAATTCCGTTGAGCAAACGAAAAATTAGATGGGAACTTCGTTTTGGATATGGTTTCGGTTATGTAGAAAAACCTTTTGACCGTGCAGATAATTATAAAAACATAGCCATAGGTTCTAGGTTTAATGCACTCATAAATGTAAATTCTTTATGGAAAATCCAGGCTTCTAAACATATTGCTTTTTCTGGGGGTATTTCTTTAGTCCATTTTTCTAATGGTTCTTTTGTACGTCCAAACTTAGGTTTTAACGTCTTTTCATTAAATACAGGTGTTTCTTATAGTTTCGGTAAGGATAAAGACATTCAAACAACTACCCTTCCTAACAAAGAAAAAACATGGGAACATTTTATAGTTGGCAATACCGGATTAAAAGAAATCCCTCCCGTAGAAGGTCCTAAATACTACATCGCAAATATTGCTTATAACATAGTGAAACCGATTAATAATAAAACCTCTTTTGGTTTTAGTGCTGATGTTTTTTACAACAAATCAGTAGAAGCATTAATTGAATATAATGACAATGTAGAAGCATCAAAAGCTGATAATTTAAGAACCGGACTTGGAGTAATGTATGGAATAAACATAGGAAACATAATGCTTTCTCTACATATGGGCGGATATATTTTACCAAATTACAAAGAGGATGGTTATTTTTATCATAGAATAAACTCTAGATATAAAATAAACGACAACTTATTTTTTAATTTAGGATTAAAAAGTCATTGGGCGGTAGCTGATTTTATTGAAGTAGGTATAGGGTTTAAATTAAAATAAATGCAACTTGTTTTAAAATATAGAATTTTCTTTTTTGCAATTATTATGATTGTGCTAAATGCTTGTGTAAAAGAAAGTGCTTGCATTAAATCTACCGGAAAACAAGTTGTAGAAACAAGAATTATTGGGAATGACATTACACATATTATTTTAAAAGATAAATTGAATTTGGTGCTCCGTCAGGATAGTACTCCTTCACTTACTATTGAAGGCGGAGAGAATTTATTAAAATATGTTAGAGCCAGACAAAAAGGAACGGAATTAGAATTGAAAAACGATAACAAGTGTAATTTTTTAAGAAGCTACAAAGAAGAAATTACAGTTTACCTATCCTTACCTAATATAAAGTACATCAATTATACAGGCTTTGGAAATGTTAGTAGCTTAGGAGAGCTAAAATTAGACGAATTTACTTTTGAAACACGCAACGGAACAGGAAGCATTAATCTTACAATAGATGTTCAAAAAATAAATATTTTACAACATACCGGTCCGGCAGATTTCACTTTAAGTGGAAAAGCTAAGTTTACTTATTTATTTTCAGGAGGTTCAGGATGGTTAACTTGCAAAAATTTAATTAGTGAGAACGCTCATGTCAATCATGATGGTACAGGAGATATAACTCTAACAGCGACAAATAGTTTACTCATAGAATTAACCTCATTGGGAAACATTGAATATTACGGAAACCCGAGCGTTACTATTAGTCAACAAAGCGGAAAAGGAAAACTGATTAAGAAATAAAATTTATTTTCCTAAAAGTGCTTTTTTTAAATTCTTATCAGCAGGTACATCAGAAAGCCAAATACCAAACAATGCTTTTTTAAAATCAAGTCCTTCAATTTTTGCCATTAATTTGCCATTTTTAACAACTAAAGTTGCTTTATTAGGAACATAAAAAATATCAAATACATCACCTTTTTTTATTTCATCTTTAAACGCTCCAATAAACTGATCTATTTCTTTTTGGATGGAAGCAGTTTTTCCATTAGTAGAATTTTTAAAGCCTTCATTAACGGCACTTATCATTTTATCACTCGTAATTAAAGAAGAAACAATTTGCAATTTTATAGCGATATGTTCATTGGCTTCAACAATTTTTTTAGCATCAGTAGATTTAGTTTTAATATATAACCCTGCCACATACATATCCATAAATAACTTTACTCTGGCACCTGCCCCATTAAGCTCTAATTCTGTTTCGCCAACTTTTACTTTTTTAGGCATGGTAACATCACCAATAGTAATTTGAGCTTGAGTTATAGTTGTTGTCAAAATCAGTAAAACAAGTAACAATAATTTTGAATTTTTCATAGCTTTTAGTTTATGTCGTTGGTAAATCTCCTTCTTCAGGTTTATTTTTATCTCTAATCTCTAAGTTTATATCTTCTAAATCTTCTTCGCTGGTTATTTTTTTATCTGCTTTGGCATGAGCAATACTTGCATTTAACTCATAACCAATTAACAAAACTAAGGAATTAAAATAAATCCACAATAAAACTACAATTAATGTGCCTATAGAACCATACACTTTATTATAATTAGCAAAGTTGTTTACGTAAAATCCAAAACCTGCAGAAATCAGTATTGCTAAGCCTGTCGCTAATGTAGAACCTGCCGACATAAACCTAAATTTACCACCTTTTAAGTTACCAAAATAATAAATGGAAGATATGCCTGTAAAGAACAAAATAAGTAAGGTAAGCATTTTAATTACGGCAAGTGACCCTAAAGAAATATCAGCCGGAAGCCACTCTTGAGTAATTAAATAATTAATAATTACTTTATAGAAAACCATTAAAAAAATAGCCAACACCATTAATACAGTTAGGATGCCTAATATTAAAAAAGAGGTTAATCGTTGCCTTATAAAACCTATTTTTTTCTGTAGTGAATGATAAGAATGATTAAACTCTTCAATCATAGAGTTAACACCATCGCTTGCAAAGTATAGTGCAAAAATAAATCCTAATGAAAGTAAGGTATCATGTCTTTTATGCACCAAATCGTCCATCGTGCTTCTAGTCATTTCAAATGCATCATCTGGTAACAATCCTTCTAAAAGAACCAATAAATTATTATAAAAATCATCAATAGGAATATAAGGTAATAGGGAAAGTAAAAAAATTAATGCAGGAAAAATAGCCAAGAAAAAACGAAAAGCCAATGCTGCAGCTCTTGTAGTTAAAGAGCTTTCTTGCATACCTTTAAATAGAAAAGTTAATACTTCAAACAGTGGGATTCCATCAAAACCAGGTAAAACAATTTTTTTCGACCAAGCAATAAGTTGCTTCACCACTTTTAAATCGAGTATTTTTTTTACAATTTTTGATGCCATACAGCTAAAATAAAAAAAGCCTATGTTTTTTCAAACGTAGGCTATAAAAATATTTCTTAAAAAAGAAAAGAATAAACTTAATTACTCTTCAGCTTTTCTTAATTTCTCAACATAGATAGCTTTAATTTTCTGTGCTCTGTTAATTACAGAAGGCTTATCGTACTGTTTTCTATTTCTCAATTCTTTGATAGTCCCAGTTCTTTCGTACTTTTTCTTGTACTTCTTTAAAGCTCTTTCGATGTTTTCACCATCTTTAATCGGTATAATTATCATTCCTATTGTGTTTTTAAAATTATTAAAAGGGCTGCAAATTTAAAGATAAAATTATAATCTGCAAGTTTTTTTATTTTAATATTTCTCTTGATATAACTAATTTTTGAATTTCTGATGTCCCTTCTCCAATAGTACAAAGTTTAGAGTCTCTATAAAACTTCTCTGCCGGAAAATCTTTAGTATATCCATAACCTCCAAAAATTTGTACTGCGTCTGTAGAAACCCTAACAGCAACCTCAGAAGAATAATATTTAGCCATTGCAGATACTTTAGTAACAGGCAATCCTTTATCTTTAAGGTCTGCTGCTTCATAAATTAACAATTCTGACGCTTCAATATCAGTTGCCATATCTGCTAACTTAAAAGCAATTGCCTGAAATTGAGAAATTGGTTGATTAAATTGTTCTCTCTCTTTAGAATAAGCTAAAGCAGCTTCATAAGCTCCTTTGGCAATTCCTAATCCTAACGATGCAATTGAAATTCTTCCACCATCTAAAATCTTCATTGCCTGAATAAATCCTTCTCCAACATTTCCCAACACATTATCTTTATGCACTCTACAATCTGCAAATATTAATTCAGCAGTTTCGGATGCTCTCATTCCTAATTTATTTTCTTTTTTTCCTGATGAAAAACCCGGAGTTCCTTTTTCAATAACAAAAGCAGTCATCCCTCTTGAATCACCTTTTTCACCAGTCCTAGCAATTACTACTGCAATATCTCCAGAAATAGCGTGAGTAATAAAGTTTTTAGCACCATTTAGCACCCAATAATCGCCATGTTGTTTAGCGGTGGTATTCATTCCTCCAGCATCAGAACCTGTATTATGTTCTGTTAATCCCCAAGCTCCAATCCATTCAGCAGTTGTTAATTTAGGTAACCATCTTTTTCTTTGCTCTTCATTGGCAAACATATAAATATGGTTGGTACAAAGAGAATTATGTGCAGCAACTGAAAGTCCAATAGAACCACAAACTTTTGCAATTTCAGAAACTACCACAACATATTCACTGTAACTCATTCCCGAACCACCATATTCTTGTGGAACAACTGCTCCCATTAAGCCTAACTCTCCGAGTTTTTTAAATACTTCTACAGGAAACTCTTGAGTCTCATCCCATTCCATCATCTTTGGACGAATTTCTTTTTCTGCGAAATCTCTAATCATGTCAGCAATCATTCGCTGATTTTCTGTATATTCAAAATTCATATTATAATAAGTTAAGTTACCTTCTTTATTTCTAGAATGAAATTAAGTTGATAATATTGTTTGTATATTTTTTTAATTTTTCACTTCCTTTTAAAAATTCCAATTCCACTACAAAAGAAAAACCGGATACGTTGGCATGTTGCATTTGTATTAATTCTGCTGCTGCTGCTGCTGTCCCTCCTGTTGCCAACAAATCATCATGAATCAACACATTCCAATCTTTTTTTACCACATCTTGATGCATTTCCATTGCGGCTGTTCCATATTCTAACTCATATTCATAAGAAACAGTTTTATATGGTAATTTACCTCTTTTTCTAATCGGAATAAATGGAATATTTAATTTGTTAGCCAATAAAATTCCGAAGAAAAAACCTCTGCTTTCAATTCCTACAATAGCATCTAAATGCATTTTTTCTGTTTGTTTTGCCAACTCATCTACAATTTCCGAACAAAGTTGTTGATCTAAAAAAATGGGAGTAATGTCTTTAAATAAGATACCTGGCTTAGGAAAATCAGGCACTTCTCTTATGGCTTTATCTAGTTTTTCACGAATCATTTTCGATTTTTTATCGGCTTACAATTTTAAGCACTTATTGTTTGGCTGGCAAGTGTTTTCAAATTATTTTTTTAGGTGTTGTAGCTATAAAGTCTTTCAAGTAAAACGGTTCAAAATAAGCTACATCTTCTAACTGATTATTAATTAGTTTCTTTAACGCTAATTCATTAATTTCTATAGCTGATGGTAATACATTTTTATTAAACAAAGCATTTTTATTTTCTGCAAATAATGTTTGGCATTTTTGTGCACCATCGCCAAAAAACAATATTTTTTGGTCAGTTAAAAATTTGCTGAAAGAATTTTCATCAATTATTTTAGCTGAAATGGGTTCTATTAACTCATTGTTAGCATCATAAATAGCAGTATAAACCTCCATTCTTCGGGCATCTATCATCGGACAAAAAAGCAAATTCTTATCTGTGGTTTGTTTTGCCATACGCAATGCCATTGCTTGTAAGGTGTCTATTGCAATTAATGGCTTATTCAACGCATAACACAATCCCTTTGCTGAAGAAACTCCAATTCTCAATCCGGTATAAGAACCAGGTCCTTTACTTACCGCTATGGCATCAATATCATTAAATTTTATATTGGCTTTTTTTACCACTTTTTCTATAAAGTTGGTTACATTTTCGGCATGACTATATTCTCCTCCAAGCTCTTCAATAGCCAATAACTCATTGTCTTTAGAAAGTGCAATTGAACAAACTTTTGTTGCTGTTTCTATCCCTAATAGTATACTCATTTTAATTCTCCATAATTTTAATTTCTACTCTTCTGTTAGCACTCATTTCTGCTTCCGACTTCGGGTTTGGATGCAACATTTGCGTATTGCCATAACCAATAGAGGCAATTCGGATAGCTTCAATTCCGTTTTCAATTAAATATTCTTTAACTGCTTTTGATCTATCTTCAGAAAGAGTTTGATAGTCTTTTGTATTTCTTTGGTTAGGACCATTTACGTGTCCTTCCACTTCTATTTTTACATTTTTATTAATTTCCATAAAAGCTAATAAAGCTTTTAAATCGCCCGAAGCTTGAGGTAAAAATTTAGCTTGGTTGCCATAAAACTGAATGTTTCTTAAGTTTACTTTTCTGCCTTTTTGTATTTTCTCTAATAATACGGTTTGACTAAAAGTAGTCCTGTTTGAAGTAATGGTCACTTCTTCAGAATAAATTAAATAACCCGGAGAATTGGTGCTAATTGTAAGCTTATATTTACGTTGAGGAACGTCAACAGCATACGTCATAATATTACTTTTTTCTACCAATTTTTTTCTCAATCCATCAATAATAATATTACCGGCAACAGGTTTATTAGTTGTTTTATCTTTTATTTCAATACTCAACGAAAGTATATTGGTTTCAGGTATTGCTTCTTCAATTATTACCTCAGGTTTTTCTCCTGCTACATTAATAGTTAAAGAGTGACTTCCTCCTGCTCTTTTAGAGTTGTTTACTACCAACACATATTGTTCGTCTTTTTTAACTAAGAGCGATTTACTGTAATTATCGTTAATTCCGGCAGTTACAAAAGGCATGTTTCCATCTTTAGAAATTCCTGTATTAGCACTTCTGGAAAGGTTACTCCGTATAGGGGCGATTTTTTTAGCTTCAATTCTTTTACAAAATAAATTTTTATGCTCAAACAACAAAAAATCCCAATCGTTCCCTTCATCAAGAGATAGAATATCAAATGATAATTCTCCATCATAAGGAATGGATATTAAATACCAAATGGTGTTTTTTTCAATTTCAAAATTTAGTGAGTCGTATAAATCATTGCTTTCAAACTCTAAGGTTTCCCCATAACCCGAAATGTTTTTGGCTTCATAAAATGTATCTGTAAGGTGCAAGATTTTAGAACAATCGGCATATTGAGCATGACTATTGTTTAAGAAACAAAAAAACAACACTAATATAACTATGTGATAAATCTTTAACATAAGCAATCCACAAAATTAAGGATTGTTTATAAAAGAAATTTTCGAGCCAAAAGAAATAGTTTATCTACTTTTTTCATTTTCCAAAGCTTCATCTACCAAGGTAAGTTCTCTGAACCATTCTTCTCCAAACCTTCTGATAAGCGGTTCTTTTAAAAATTGATAGGTTTTTACTCCAAGCTCTTCTCCTAATGTGCAAGCATCTTTACAAATATCCCAATAGGCATAATTTACTGCGGTATAATCTGCAATTTTAGACAACCTTACAGGAAACAAATGGCAAGAAATGGGTTTTTTAAATGATGTTTTTCCATCTACGTAAGCCTGCTCAATAGAACATTTGGTAATGTTTTGTTCATCAAAAAAAACAAAAGCACATTCTTTTCCATTTACCAATTGAGTAACATAATCGCCATCGGTATCCACAGTATATAAATCTTCTTCTAAAGCAGCTATAGATTTTTCTGACAAATAAGGTTTTACTACTTCAAAAACATTTTCTAACTCCTCTAATTCTTGATATTCTAAAGGTGCTCCGGCATCTCCTTGTACGCAGCAAGCTCCTTTGCAAGCACTAAGATTGCACACAAATTTTCTTTCTAAAATTTCTTCGGAAACAATGGTGTCTTGGATTTGGATCATTCTATAATGTTAATTGGAAATTAAATAGTTAGGATTAAAGATTTTTTAGGATGTGGATGGTTTTTTCCAACATATCATCCGTAAAATTCAAATGCGTTACCATTCTGATTTGTTGTGGACCAAAAGCGATAGTTAAAATACCTTTTTGTTTTAGCTTTTCGATGATATCCGAATGAAGGTATTTAGCATTGATATTTGCCACCACAATATTGGTATCTATAGGCATAAGACTATCTACAAAGGGTAAATTTTGCAAGGCCTCACCCAATAATCTTGCTCTTTTATGATCATCTTTTAATCGCTCTACGTTATTTTCTAAAGCATAAATTCCTGCCGCAGCAATAAATCCTGCCTGACGCATTCCTCCGCCAAATATCTTTCTTATTTGTCGGGCTTTTTTTATGTCTGCTTTGCTCCCTACCAACAATGAACCCACAGGAGCTCCCAATCCTTTCGACAAACAAATAGAAATAGTATCAAAAGCATTACCGATATCTTTGGCAGTATAATCACTTTCTACAATGGCATTAAAAATTCTAGCTCCATCCAAATGAAATTTCAATCCTTTTTCTTTACACAAAGCAGCAATTTCTTTCATCTCATTAAGACTATAAATGCTCCCGCCACCTCTGTTCATAGTATTTTCCAAACTCACTAATTGCGATTCAGGCTTGTGTACATCATCCGGATTAATGGCTGCTAAAATTTGATTCGCTGTTAACCTGCCTCTGTCGCCCGAAATAAGTTTAGTTGCCAACCCTGAGTTAAATCCAATTCCTCCGCCTTCGTACTGATAAATGTGAGAAAGTTCATCACAAATTACTTCTCCGGGGGAGTTCGTATGAATTTTTATGGCTATTTGATTGGTCATAGTCCCTGATGGACAAAAAATACCAGCTTCTTTGCCAAACATTTTTGCTGCCAACTCTTCTAGTTGGTTAATGGTTTCATCTTCACCAAAAACATCATCGCCTACTTTGGCGTTCATCATTGCCTCCAACATGACTTTAGTAGGCTTGGTTACCGTATCACTTCTTAAATCTATAAACATAAAGCAAAGGTAAATTTTTAATTTATTTTATTGGTATTAACTATGATTATAAAATTTATGTAAAATTCGAATTTTTCAATAAAAAAGCCTCTAAATCAAACGAATTAGAGGCTTTTTTGTATTTAGTTTACTTCTTATGAAGCAGCTTGTAACTTTATTAAATTCAATGCAGAACCTGCTCTAAACCAATCTATTTGTTGTTGGTTATAAGTATGGTTCAATTTAACTTGTTCTTTAGTTCCGTCTGCATGAGCTAACTCTAAAGTTAATTGTTTGTCAGGAGCAAAGCCAGCTAAATCAATAAAGTTGAAAGTATCATCTTCTCTAACTTTATCGTAATCTGCTTCATTAGCAAAAGTCAATCCTAACATCCCTTGTTTTTTAAGGTTAGTTTCGTGGATACGAGCAAAAGATTTAACAATAACAGCAACAACACCTAAATGTCTTGGCTCCATTGCAGCATGTTCTCTAGAAGAACCTTCTCCATAATTATGGTCTCCTACAACAATACTTGGTACTCCAGCAGCTTTGTAAGCTCTTGCTGTTGCAGGAACTTCTCCTTTTGTACCTGTTAATTGATTAACTACTTCATTAGTTTTTTCACCAAAAGCATTTACAGCTCCAATTAACATATTGTTTGAGATATTATCTAAATGACCTCTATATCTTAACCAAGGACCCGCCATAGAAATATGATCGGTAGTACATTTACCTTTAGCTTTAATTAATAGTTTAGCTCCGGTAATATTTTGCCCATCCCATGGTTTAAAAGGCTCTAATAATTGTAGTCGTTGAGAATCCTCGTTAACTAGAATTTCAATACCACTTCCGTCAACGGCAGGAGCTTGATAACCGTTATCTTCCACATCAAAACCTTTACTTGGTAATTCATCACCGGTTGGAGGATCTAATTTCACTTGTTCCCCTTTATCGTTTGTCAATGTGTCTGTAATCGGATTAAACCCTAAATCTCCTGAAATAGCAATTGCAGCAACCATTTCAGGTGAAGTTACAAATGCATGTGTATTTGGGTTTCCATCAGCTCTTTTAGAGAAGTTTCTATTGAAAGAATGAATGATGGTATTTTTTTCTTGTTTGTCAGCACCGGCTCTGTCCCATTGTCCAATACATGGTCCACAAGCATTGGTAAAAATGGTGGCGTTCAAATCTTCAAAAGGTTTTAACAAACCGTCTCTTTCAGCAGTATATCTTACTTGCTCAGAACCAGGATTAATACCAAATTCAGATTTTGTTGTAAGTCCTTTTTCAACAGCTTGTTTAGCAATTGAAGCAGCTCTAGCCAAATCTTCATAAGAAGAATTCGTACAAGAACCTATTAATCCCCAATCTACTTTTAAAGGCCAATCGTTTTTAGTTGCTTTTTCTCTCATTTCAGCAATAGGAGTAGCTAAATCCGGAGTAAAAGGACCGTTTACATGAGGAGATAAAGTTGATAAATCAATCTCTATCACTTGGTCAAAATATTTTTCAGGATTAGCATAAACTTCATCATCACCAGTTAAATGTTCAGCAACTTTATCCGCTAATTCAACAACATCAGCTCTATCTGTAGCTCTTAAATATCGTCTCATGGCATCATCATAACCAAAAGTAGAAGTAGTAGCTCCTATTTCTGCACCCATGTTACAAATAGTTCCTTTCCCTGTTGCAGAAAGTGATTTAGCTCCTTCTCCAAAATATTCAACAATAGCACCTGTTCCACCTTTAACGGTAAGAATACCTGCTACTTTAAGGATAACATCTTTTGCAGACGTCCATCCATTCATTTTTCCGGTTAATTTAACCCCAATTAATTTAGGAAATTTAAGTTCCCACGCCATTCCAGCCATTACGTCAACCGCATCAGCTCCACCAACACCAATAGCAACCATTCCTAAACCACCTGCATTTACAGTATGAGAATCTGTTCCTATCATCATTCCTCCCGGAAAAGCATAGTTTTCTAACACTACTTGATGAATAATACCTGCTCCCGGCTTCCAGAAACCAATTCCATATTTGTTACATACAGAACTTAAAAAGTTAAATACTTCGTTGTTTTTATTTAATGACTCTTGTAAATCTTTAGTTGCTCCAACTCTTGCCTGAATAAGGTGATCGGCATGAGCAGTTGAAGGAACAGCTACTTTGCTTTTTCCGGCTTGCATAAATTGCAATAAAGCCATTTGAGCCGTTGCATCTTGCATTGCCACTCTATCGGGAGCAAAATCTACATAAGATTTCCCTCTTTCAAAAGAAGTTGTTGCCACGCCATCCCAAAGATGAGCGTATAATATTTTTTCTGATAAAGTTAGTGGTTTACCCACCACATTTCTTGCTGCAGCAATTCTAGAAGGAAACTTCTCATATACTGCTTTAATCATTTCAATGTCAAATGCCATGATACGTTAGTTTATAATTTATAAATGAATAAAATACTTGTAAAATGAAGCTTGAAGTGAATAAATACTCTTGCCAACGCCAACTTAACCCATGATGGATATTCCAACTCTTTTGCTTTCTTGCTGCGAATTTACGAATTTTTGATTGCTTACAAAAATATATTTTAGAAAGTTTACTAATTTTTGAATGCATCACCCAAAACGTTAAATCTTTTTAAAATTTACTGCTTTAAAAAATACATACACCTAAATTAGTTACATTTGTAACCTTTTTAAACTACTAAATAAATTAATGATTAATCAAAATATATATGGATATGAAATGGCTCGTATTTCAGAAGTTTATCTAAGTACATTGTCATCTATTATGAAGCCTTTTGGTATCGAAAGGTATTTTGCTCCATTGCTTTTTTTATGTGAGAATAGTGGAAAGGTTACCCAAAAAGATTTAGCTGAAGCATTAAAAAGAGATAAAGTTTCTACTATGCGTATGGTAGATTATTTAAGTGAAAGAGGTCTATTGATTAGAACACAAGATTGCAACGACAGAAGATGTCAGATTTTAAAAGTTACTGATAAAGCATTGAAACTACTGCCTAAAATTAAAGAAGGTGTACAACAAACCAATGATTTGTTACTTAGGGATTTTACCGAAGAAGAAAAAGTAAGTTTTAAGAAGAGTATGGATAAACTATTTACAACCATAGGTAGTTTACCAGAACCTGATTTTATAGTTAAAGCATATAAAAGAAATAATAAATAAACGATGATTAAAAAATTTAAAAACATAGCGATAGTTGCCCTAACAGCAATAATCTGGTCTTGTGGAGATGCCAAAAAAGACGCTCAACAAGGCCAGGGAGGCTTGCAAGTAAAAGGAGTTAAAGTAACTGCACAACCTTTTAATAGTGAAGTAAAAACCACAGCAACTATAATGGCTAATGAGCAAGTGGAATTGAAAGCTCCTATTGCAGGACAAGTGTTAGCCATTTATTTTGATGAAGGAGCTACCATTAAAAAAGGACAACAACTCATCCGTATTGACGATCGCTCTTGGAAAGCTCAATTAGTGGGTGTAAACGCTGCGTTAGAGAATGCTCAAAAAGATTATGAACGTAAAAAAGAACTCTTAGCAGTTGAAGGTAGCAGTCAGGAAGAAGTTGATAATGCTTTTTCTACTGTAGAGACTTTAAAGTCTCAGGCAGAAGAATTAAAAGTAAACATTGATTTAGCCAATGTTAAAGCTCCTTTTTCAGGAAAGTTAGGCATGAGAAATTTTAGCGAAGGGGCTTTTTTATCACAAGGACAAGTAATTACTTCTCTTACAGCAATTGATAAGCTTAAGGTAGACTTTACCATGGCTCAAAATCATCAGAACAGTATAGCAATAGGTAAAAAAATAATGGTTCTAATTGAAAATGACACCTTAGAAGCTGAAATTTATGCAATTAGTCCGGTGGTTAGCGCAGATTCCAGAACGATAAATGTTAGAGCAATGCTAAAACAAAAAGAAGATAAAATGTATATGCCGGGCGTTTTTGCTGAAATTATTATCACTACCAATTTTATTAATGATGCTTTATTAGTTCCAACACAAGCTATTGTTCCATCCATAACCGACCAAACTATTTATGTAGTAAAAGATGGAAAAGCACAGAAAAAAATTGTTCAAATTGGTAACAGAACTAAAGATTTAGTACACATTACAGAAGGTTTATCTGAAGGCGAAATAGTTTTAACAACAGGACTTTTACAAGTTAAAGACGGAATGCCTGTAACAGTAGAATTAATAAAATAAAAGAATCCGATGACATTATCAGATATAAGTATAAAAAGACCTGTTTTAGCATCTGTTTTTGCTATCATCATTGTGATTTTAGGAATAGTAGGCTACTTGTCATTAGGCGTGAGAGAATACCCTAGTGTTGACCCACCTGTTGTTACGGTTACTACCAATTATGTTGGAGCTAATGCAGAAATTATCGAATCTCAGATTACAGAACCCCTTGAAGAACAAATAAATAGTATTGATGGAATTAAAACGCTAAGCTCCAATAGTACAGATGGCAGAAGTACCATTACCATTGAGTTTTTACCCGAAATGGATTTGAATAATGCTGCTAATGATGTGCGAGACAAAGTTTCTCAAGCAGTTAGAAATTTACCTCCTGATGCAGATCCTCCTATTGTAAACAAAGCCGATGCTAATGCTGAAACCATTTTATCTATTACAGTACAGAGTGAGAAAAGAGGTTTGTTAGAACTTTCTCAAATTGGAAATAATATTTTTAAAGAAAGATTACAAACAGTTCCCGGAGTGAGTAGCATCAGAATTTGGGGAGAGAAAAAATATGCCATGCGTTTGGAATTAGATCCGAGCAAAATGCGTGATTATAATGTTACTCCCATTGACATTAAAAATGCCTTAAGCAAACAAAACATCGAATTGCCATCAGGGAGAGTAGAAGGTGCAGAAACAGAATTAACTGTTAGAACTATCGGAAGGCTCTATACAGTTGAGGAGTTTGAAGATTTAATCATCAAAGAAGAAAACAATACCTTAATAAGATTAAAAGATGTTGGCTCTGCCCGATTAGGAGCCGAAGCTGAAAGAACATTGTTGAGAGGAAATGGTGTTATACCTATGGTGGGAATTGCTTTGCAACCTCAGCCCGGCTCTAACTATGTAGAAATTGTTGATGAAGCTTTTCGTAGATTGGAAATCATGAAAAAAGATTTACCCGAAGATATTCAGTTAAATGTTGCTTTAGATAAAACTGTTTCTATTAGAAAAGCCATTAGTGAAGTAAAATCTACCATCGTATTGGCTTTTATTTTGGTGTTGATGGTTATTTTCTTTTTTTTAAGAAACTGGCGAACTACCTTAATTCCAATTGTTTTAATTCCCATCGCATTGATAGGAAGTTTTGGAGTTTTATATGCTGCTGGATTTTCCATTAATGTACTTTCTTTATTAGGATTAGTATTGGCAACAGGTTTAGTAGTGGATGATGCCATTGTGGTAATGGAAAATATTTATACTAAAATTGAAGATGGTATGCACCCTATGAAAGCTGCTTTCCAGGGATCAAGGGAAGTATTTTTTGCTGTTTTAGCCACCTCCATCACCTTAGTTTGTGTGTTTTTACCTATTTTCTTTATGCCAGGTTTAACAGGTGAGTTGTTCAGAGAATTTGCAATGGTGGTTGTTGGAGCTATTGTAATTTCTACTTTCATTACACTTTCGCTAACACCAATGATGAGTTCTCGAATGTTAAAGAAAAGCAAGAGAGAAAATGCTCTAATGCGTGCTTTTGGAAGAGCAGTTAATAAAAGCACAGAAAAATATACAGTATCATTAGCTAAGTTTATGAAAAAAAGATGGTTGGCTTTTCCAATTTTCATAGTAATGTTAGCCAGTATTTTCTTTATAGGTTCTCAATTACAATCGGAATTAGCACCAATGGAAGACAAAAGTCAGTTGCGTATTGTTTCTACAGCTCCCGAGGGAACTTCTTATGAAGCGATGGATGCTTACCAATATGAGTTGATGAAAATTATGGACACCATTCCTGAAAAAGCATTTTTACTGGGTGTTACCTCTCCAACTTTTAGAGCTTCAACTGCTGCCAACTCTGCTTTTATCAGAATTACCTTAGTAGAACCATCTGAAAGAAAAAAATCTCAGGCTCAATTGGCAGGAGAAATTAATCAAATTTTAAAAGATCATACTTTCGCAAAATCTTTTGTTATTCAAGACCCAACCATACAAACCAGTGGTGGTGGATTTAATAAATTGCCTGTCCAGTTTATTTTACAGGCTCCCGATTTGGAAAGATTAAAGGCTGCTTTGCCTGTTTTTATGGATAGTGTCCAAAATAGTCCTGTTTTTTCCATGTCACAAGTGGACTTGAAGTTTAACAAACCGGAAATTAAAGTAAGTATCAATAGAAATAAATCTGCTTTAATGGGTGTTACCATAGCTGACATTGCTCAAACTTTGCAAACATTTTTAAATGAAGAAAGATTAGGTTATTTCATTAAAGATGGGAAGCAGTATTTTGTACTTTCTGAAGCAAAAAAAGATAAAAAAGACGAACCCTTAGATTTACACAAAATCACCGTTCGCAATAAAAATGGTGAAATGGTTACCCTTGATAATTTAGTAGATATCGAATTAACTAGTCGTCCGCCTTCTTTATTAAGATACAACCGTTATACATCTGCTACAGTAGAAGCCGATTTATCTCCAGGATTTGCTTTAGGTGATGGAATTGATGAAATGCGAAGAATTGCATCTGTAGTTTTAGACGAATCATTTAGTACAGAACTAGCGGGTACTGCTTCTGATTTTGCTCAGAGTTCTAACAGTACACTTATTATTTTTGTTTTTGCATTAATTTTAGTTTACCTAACATTGGCAGCACAATTTGAAAGCTTTAGAGATCCTCTAACCATCATGCTCACCGTTCCTTTAGCGTTGGCTGGTGCTGTTTTAACTTTATGGGTTTTTGGGCAAACTATCAATATTTTTAGTCAAATTGGGATGATTGTGTTAATAGGTATTGTTACGAAAAACGGAATTTTAATTGTAGAATTTGCCAATCAGAAAAGAGATTCCGGAATGTCGTTAAAACAAGCAGCTTTTGAAGCAGCATCACAACGTTTTAGACCTATTTTAATGACAAGTTTATCCACTGTTTTAGGAGCTTTACCAATTGCATTGGCGTTGGGAGATTCTTCTACTAGTAGAATTCCTATGGGACTGGCAATTATCGGAGGGTTGCTTTTATCATTAGTATTAACATTATATGTAATTCCTGCTTTGTATACATACATTGCAAGTAAAGAGAATAAAATTATAGATGAAACCGACTTTCAATAATCATAATAAAAATAAGAGGTTCCATCTGACCGATTTATTAAAAACTGAAAATATTCAGATGAAAAGGATTTTAATTAATATTAATATAGTTGTTTTAGTAAGCTTTAGCTCTTTAGCAAATGCACAAACATTGCAAGAGTTGATTAATATTGCTTTGGCTAACAACTATCAAATAAGAGTGTTGAAAAATGAAGCTCAAGTTGCGGCTAATAACAACACGATGGGCAATGCCGGGCAATTACCAACAGTTAGTTTGGATGGTGCCTATTCCACTTCTTTTAACAATACCCGACAAGAGTTTGCTGATGGTTCGATTAGAGAAGGTAGTAATGCTAAAAATACTAATGTAAACTTATCTGTTTTAGCCAACTGGACTATCTTTAATGGTTTTAGCGTTTATGCAAAAAAAAATCAGTTAGGATATTTAGAACAATTAGGAGAACTCAATTCTAAATTTTACATAGAACAAACTGTTTCAGATATCGTGATGGTTTATCATCAGCTGTCTTATGAATCGCAATTACTAAAACATTATCAGCAAACGCTTAATATTTCTCGTTTCAGATTAAATTTAGAGCAAAAAAGAAAAGAAATTGGCTCGAGTACTGCTATGGCTTTCGGGCAAGCCTTGGTAGATTATCAAACAGATAGTATTATGTTATTGAATCAACAAAATACTATTAAAAACCTTGAAATTGAATTGAACCGAATTTTAAGTAATGATTTAGAAAAAGATCTTAGCATTTCTAGTGAAGACTTTACTTTGCTACCAATTCCTGTAAAAGAAGAACTCTCTAAAATGGTAGAAAGCAGCAATAATCAATTGGAGCAACAACGTCTACAAGAGTTAATTGCTGAAACAGAGTTACGTATTTCCAAAGCCAATCGCTACCCTAAAATAGATTTGTTTGCCGGTTATCAGTATTCAAAAACTTTTTCGGAAGTAGGTTTTTTTAGCTCTAATCAAAACTACGGACCAACTGTTGGCGTAAGTGTAAGTTTTAATCTGTTTAATGGTGGAGCAGTAAACCGAGAAATCAAAAACACTAAAATTTTTGCTGAAAATTCTCAATTAACCAAACAAGATGTTACTCAAAATATTAATGCTGATGTATTAAAACTTTATAACGAACACGTTTCTTTAGGCGAAAGAATAACATTGGCAAAAAGCAATGTAGTTACCATGCAAAAAGTATATGAAACTGCCTCAGAACAATTAAAAAAAGGAGCTATAAATGGTTATGATTTTCGTCTAACGCAATTAACTTTACTAAATGCCGAACTGATGTTAATGCAATTGCAATTGGCTTCAAAAGCAATAGAAATTAGTCTAAACAGACTTTCCGGGACAGTGTTGAGTACTTATATGGATTAAGGGGTTTAAGGTTTCAAGTTTGAGGATTGAACGTTATGATTACTTTGAACTGTAGACTGTAGACTGAAAACTGATAACCAATACAGTCTATCAATAACTCATTGTTTAAAACCACTTTTTATTTTAAACACAACTAACTCAGATTAACATTATTTTTGTGTAGTTTCAATTTAATTTTATAATGTACTCATCGCAACATCAATATCGTTTATACCTTTTACTTGCTACATTTGTATTGTGGAGTTGTAAAACTACTCAACCACTTCCCGAAAAAAAGAAAACCACCACAAAAAACAATACATCTGCTGTAACTATTGTATTTGATGAATTAGAAGAAACTGATGAAACAAAAGAAGAAACTGCAGTTGCTGAACCAATTTTATCTGAAGAAGAATTAGAACTTAAAACCAAATACGCTGAATTATTAGAAGCTGCTCCTAAAGAGTTAGAGCTTATTGAACTATATGCTTTTATAGATGAGTGGCTAGGGGTTAAATACAAATATGGTGGAACTACCAAAAAAGGCGTAGATTGCTCAGGCTTTACCAATATGCTTTACAATAAAGTATTTAATAAAGAATTGCCTCGTTCATCTTCCGATATTGCAACTGTTGCTAAAAGTGTTTCTAAAAATGAACTTAGTGAAGGTGATTTTGTTTTTTTCTCAATAAGAAGTAATAAAGTTGATCATGTAGGTGTTTATTTAACCAACAATAGATTTGTGCATGCTAGCACTTCTAAAGGGGTAATTATTTCAAATTTAGAACATCCTTATTATGCCAAACATTTTAAAACTGGAGGGCGATTAGAATGAATGTATTAATAACAGGAGCAAGCAAGGGAGTTGGTGCTGCTTTAGTGAAACACTTTGCAGCCCATACAGATGCCACTATTATTGCTTTGGCAAGAGACATCAAATTACTGAAAAACTTGCAAAATTTTTGTACTAAAACATATCAAAAATCTATTCATGTTTATAAAGTAGATTTAAGTCAACCTGATTTTCAAATACCATTAAATGTTATTTTAAAAGAACATCAACACATTGATATTGTCATCAATAATGCGGGATTTTTAGCTCATGTTCCTTTTGAAAAAACAGATATGCAAACTATTCAGCATACTTTCCAAGTAAATGTTTTTGCTCCTATGTTACTTTTACAAAGTGTATTTGCTCATCTTGATGCAACAAAAAAATGTCATGTAGTTAACATTGGCAGCATGGGTGGATTTCAAGGTTCGGTAAAATTCCCGGGATTGGCTGCTTATAGTACCTCAAAAGCTGCTTTGGCCAATTTAACCGAGTGCTTGGCAGAAGAATATAAAGGTAAAAATGTATTTGTAAATTGCTTGGCATTAGGCTCGGTGCAGACAGAAATGCTTAATAATGCTTTCCCTGGTTTTAAAGCACAAACTACTGCGGAAGAAATGGCTAAATTTATTTTTGATTTTACTACTCAACAACCTGTTCTCATCAACGGAAAAGTTATTCCTGTATCAGTGGATACACCTTGAGGAAAAAACAGCTCTAAAAAAATTTATCCACATATTTGCTAAGAACATACCTATAAAAATGAAAAAACTATTTTATATATTTGTTGTGAAGATATTTTTTCTTTCTTCTTTATACTCTCAAAACGCTTCATCAAACTATGATAGTTTAAAAAATGATGCTCAAGTTAACATTGGAGATATTACAGTAATTGAGTTTATTGAAGCTCTTATAGTAAACGAAAGGAAGAAAGATGAAATATCCGTTCTTTTGGTTAGTGGAACTGCTGATTCAAATTGGATAAAAAAATCTGATGTTGAATTCCTTATGAGCTTGATTGATTCTAAGCAGGATGCAAAATGTATTTTTAACATCAATGCTTCATTCGTTCCAAAAGGTAGGTCAACAATTGGCGACCACGCTATCAGATTGATTGAAGTTTACAAATCTAAAAAAGAATTCCCTGACGAATTTCTTATTTGTCCAAAATATAATCGTAAAAAAAGAAAGGAAATAAAAAAATGGTGGTTATTAGAAAAAGACAAATAAATCCAATATTAAAAAACTTTAGGAACAAAAATCAGCATTCCTACCACCAAAGCAACTATAGCACTTATTAAAACGGCTGCTGCTGCAATGTCTTTTGTCATTTTAATTTTTTCGTGTCTTTCCGGTGAAATAAAATCAGCTATATTTTCAATGGCGGTATTTAGTAATTCTGTAAGCAAAACTAATCCGATAACAATGATTATTGCCAACCATTCTGTTGTTGATAGCTTAAAATACAATCCGGCAGCAATAACCATTATTGTTGCTATAACATGAATTTAAAGTTAGGCTCTTCTTTAAAAGCTATCTTTAACCCATTAAATGCGTGTATAAAGCTTTTTATTCTTCGCATAATTAAACAAATAATTCCTCCAGCACCTCTTTCGTTTTTAAGGCATCAAAATTTACTGCGTGGATTTTATAGAAATCCAATAACGCTTGTAATAGGCTTGCCCTTAATTTATTATTGATAACGGTATTTTCAATTTCTTGATAATGGTATTGAATAATACCTAACACTATTTTCGATGCTTCTGAATCTATATATGCTGGATGAAAAGGCTTTATGGGTAAAAACATACCTTCTTGCAAATCGAAATATTTATTTTCTGCGTTTAATTTAGTGTTTACTTGTGGCGGAAATCCTAAGTATTTGGCAAAAAGTGTTAAAAAATAAATATGAAAATTAGCATAATTTTTTTCGGTTACATCCAACACCTGAACGCTATGATATAAAAAATGAAACAAATCGCTATTTGGTTCCTCTTCTCTAATGGTTTTATAAATAACCTCTGCAATAAAAAAAGCAATACTGCCTTTATAAACGTTAAAAGGAATGTCCCGAAAAGGAACATCTAACTTAATGTCTTTAAGTTGTTGTAATCCTTTATTTTCTTTGTGATAAGCATTTACATCAACTAATGACAGAGGTTGTAAATAAGCAAATTTATTAGCTGATTTTTTACTTCTTACCCCATTAATGATATAAGACTGCAATCCGAATTTTTCAGTATAAATTTTGGCAATAATACTTTTTTCGCCATACTTAAACTGATGAATTACTATTCCTTTAGTGGTGTGGAGCATATGGGGTTGAAGTTGTTTATTATTTATTATTTATCAATTGTTCAGTCTTCCGACTTCTAACCTAATTAAGTATAAGGATTTTACCCGCTTTCTTCTGGCTACCATCTTCACTATTAGCAAAAACCATATAAACACCAGATTTTACTCGTTCTCCATTAATGTTTTTACCATCCCAAATTGCTTGACCACCTAACGAAGTAGTTTCATAAACAATGTTACCTTCAATATCTGTAATTTTTACATTTGAATTTACCACCATTCCCCTAATGGCTATTGTTCCATTAAAATCAGGTTTTACAGGATTAGGATAAACAAACAATTCGTAATCGTCTAAGGCTTCAGTAGCAGTGCTTTTATAAGAAAGTAACCCCTTACTTGTCGCAAAAAACACTTCTCCTGTAGTGTGGTTAATAGTTATATCTAAAATATGATTCGAAAAAAGCGGACTATTATCTTCAGTAAAATGAAAAACCTCTTCTGTACCGTCAGCACTCATTAAAAATACTCCGGAATTTTGTGTGCCAAACCATTTTCTATCAGCTCCATCTACAGCTATTGCTGTTACAGATTCTGTACCTAACAGAATTTCTACATTTCCATCTTGTTCAACAAAAATCTGATTGGTAGTAACTTCTCCATCAAAAACAGCATCAGGAGAAAAGATTACAGCAACACCTTCATCGGTTCCCAACCAAATTTTACCTTCTAAATCTTGTTCAATACAATAAATAGCTGTTCCAGGAATATTTCCCGTGTTAGAACTTCCTCCCAAGGTAATAACTCTATCATCGGTAGTTATATTAAATGTTTTATTTTCATCAAAAATGATAATACGTTTGTTTATAGGTTCAACTATCCATTTATAATCATTTCTATCCACTAAAGCACTAGAAAAATAACTTCCCGAACTGCCTGTAAAAGCAAAACTATACCAATTATTATCGGCTGCTTTTACATGTAATAATTTATTATTGTTTGGAAATGAACTTGTCACCCACAAATTATCATCACTATCAAAATTTAAGGTTCCTACTTGAGTTGGCCCAAAAAACACACTGTCTAATGGGGAATTTCTGGCATTATATACTCTAGTAACTTGGTCGTTATTTAATTCTATCAATCCATTAGACCATGAACCTACAAATACATTATCAATATTTTTTGGATGAATAGCAACAGCAACAAGTCCGGCCAAAATACCACCTTCTGGATTTTGTATGGTTTGCGGAAATTTTACCCAAGTTCCTTCTTTTCTATGATTAATATTATTCTGACTTACCTGATTAACAAACCCACCGGAAACCATCCATAAATTATCATCTCGCATATCTAAAGCATAAGAAATTGATGTGGAAGGACCATCAGGAGTTATAAATTCAACAGCATTACTTGGTGTAACTTTTACTAATCCTTTAAAATTATCGGCAAACCAAAGATTAGCAGATGCATCGAGTGTTACCTCATTAGAGACGCTAGAAACTCCGTTATAAGTAAAAATTTCTCTCAGAGGCATTAAATTTTCATCAAAAATCTCTGTAGAATATAATTTATTAACTGCTAATCTGTTACTCGATAATACCTGTAAATTCTCTACATCCTGACCTATTGTAGAAAAGTTTTGCCATACTCCGTTAAGATTAAAAAATATGGTATCTCCTAAACTAACAGCTGCATCATTAACAGCAAACAACATGTTGGAAAAATACACGATACTACTGAACTTTCTATTTCCTAAATCAGGCAAAAAACTCCAATTATTAAAGTTGGATAAGTTAGGATTGTTAAAATCTGCAAAGAAAATACCATCATCAGAAGCTGCATAGATATATTGGTTATCCATAGTTACTGCATGTGTAACCATGTCTACTCCCAAAGCACCATAAAAATAAGTATCGGCAACTTCTTTTCTATCTGTATCTAACACCACAATTCCAAAATCGGTAGAAAGATAAGCGTATTGATTTTTTAAATAAATATGATTAATTTTTTTAGAACCCATTATACCACTCATAGTAATAAACGGTATGTTAGTAATCGCGTTTTCTGTATCTAAAATATCAATATTTCCATTTTGATAGCTAATAATTACTCTTTGATTGTAAGGATTATATTTGATTTTGCTCAGCCCTATATCCGATAATCCATTAACTAAATTTAATCGTTCAACACTATTATCCAATTGAGAATAGATAAATACAGCTGAATTAGTCGCACAATACACTTTTTGATTACCGTAACTAACTGAAATAGCATCACTATAAGGCAAATGATCTCGCCAAGAACCAATAGGAATATCCTGAGCCCTGAGGTCAATAAAAAGCAATAGGCTAACTGCCAGAGTAAGTAACTTTTTAACGGTATTAAAAAACATAGTTGCTTTAACAGATTTGGAAAAACTTTATTGTGTAAAATTAATGAAAAAGTAACAAGATAAATGCAGTTAAAATGGATGTTAAACATCATTAAAATTAAAAACCCCTTTACTTCTTTCGAAATAAAGGGGAATTTGATAAGAAAAAGGTAACATGAATAACTTTCAAAAGCAGATATTCATAACATATAGACGTATTGAAAAATAAATTGGTTGCTTCAATAAAAAAATAGTTAAGCTATTGTTTTACAAGTTCTATCTATTTGATTTTAATAGTTTATCCAAAAAAGTTTTTTATTCTTCTTTTTTAATCTTAAGAATGATAATTTTGGGCAGAAACAAAAAATATACAATATCACAATATGTCAGAAACAATAGAAAAAATCAAATGCCTTATTATAGGCTCAGGTCCTGCGGGATATACTGCTGCAATTTACGCTGCAAGAGCAAACTTAAAACCCGTAATGTATATGGGAATGCAACCGGGTGGTCAACTTACCACAACTAACGAAGTAGAAAACTTCCCCGGCTATCCTGATGGAGTTACCGGACCTGAAATGATGATTCAATTGCAAAAACAAGCCGAAAGATTTGAAACAGATGTACGTACGGGTTGGGTTACTAAAGTAGATTTTTCAGGATATCCGCATAAAGTTTGGGTGGATGACACCAAAGAATTGCATTGTGATACCGTAATTATTGCTACGGGAGCATCTGCAAAATATTTAGGAATACCTTCAGAGCAAAAATACTTAGCAGCAGGCGGTGGTGTTTCTGCATGTGCTGTTTGTGATGGATTTTTCTATAGAAACCAAGAAACGGTAATAGTAGGAGCGGGAGATTCTGCTTGTGAAGAAGCTCATTATTTATCTAACATTTGTAAAAAAGTTACCATGTTAGTAAGAAGTGAAAAATTCCGAGCTTCAAAAATTATGGAAGAACGTGTGAAAAGAACAGCAAACATTGAAATTCTTTACAACACAGAAACCGTTGAAGTATTAGGCGAAAATGATTTGGTAACTGGTGTAAAAGTAAAAAACACACAAACCAATGAAGAAAAAGTAATTCCTTGTACAGGATTTTTCTTGGCTATCGGACATAAACCAAATACAGATGTATTCAAGCCTTATTTAGAAATGGATGAAGTAGGTTATATTAAAAATATTCCTGGTTCCTCAAAAACCAATGTTGAAGGTGTTTTTGTTTCAGGAGACGCTGCTGACAAAACCTACAGACAAGCTGTTACTGCCGCTGGAACAGGCTGTATGGCAGCTTTAGATGCAGAAAGATTTTTGGCTTCAAAACATTAATAAAATTCATTTAATCTATACAGATAGCCACTAGCACTAATAAATTTGTATGTTAGTGGCTTTTTTTCTTGCTAAAAAGCACTGAAAGCATCTTTTATGTGGTTTATAACGATATTTTTTTCGCTCATCACAATAGCAATAACATCAAAACGAGCGTTGAGGTCAATTTCATTTTGCTCTAAATAATAATTTGCTCCTTCAATAAGGTGTTGCTGTTTGGGTATAGTTACCGCTTCTTCAGGAGAACCAAAAAAATCAGTAGCTCGGGTTTTTACTTCCACAAAAACAATCTCATTATTATCAATAGCAATAATATCTATCTCAAATTTATGCTCGTGCCAATTAGCAGCAACAATTTTATATCCCTGACTTTCCAAAAAAGTCAATGCCTTTTCTTCTCCTTGTTTGCCTAAATCGTTATGTTGTGCCATTTTTTTTCAAAAAGTAAGTGTTGTTCCTCCTTCCTCCACTTTCAAAACTACTTCATCACCCATAATTAAGGTACGATTATCCGCTAAATGCCCGGCTGGGAAACCAAAAGCTACCGGATAATCATATTCCGCTACGATGTTTTTGATGATGTCAATAGCTGAATGTCCATAAGGAACAGCATTATCATTCATATCAGTCATACCACCAATTAACAAACCTTTTAAACCGTGTAACATTCCTACTCGATTAAGGTTTTGCATCATTCTATCAATATGATAAAGGTATTCATCCAAATCTTCTAAAAACAAAATCTTACCCTCAGTATTAATTTGCGAAACTGTTCCCGTAAGGCTATACAAAATAGACAGGTTTCCTCCCACCAGCTCACCTTTTGATTCACCTAATCGATTATAGGGATGTGAAGCACATTGATAGTTTAAAGTTTTGCCAAACAATGCATCTTTTAGCGATTGAAGTGTTTCCGATGTATTTGTACTAAAATTTATGGGCATAGTTGCGTGCAAGGTAGCTATCTCAAAATTTTGATTAATATGATTATGCAACACCGTTACATCACTATAACCAACTATCCATTTGGGTTGTTTTTTAAAATGTGAAAAATCTATTTGATCAATTAATTGCACTGTCCCATAACCACCTCTGGCACAAAAAACCGCTTTTATTTCATCATTATTTAAAGCTTGTTGTAAATCGGCAAGTCGTTGTACTTTTGTACCTGCAAATTGATGATCTTCCGCAAACAAATTTTCACCTAAAACTACTTCTAATCCCCAATCCGTTAACAAATTAATTGCCGGTTGTACTTCTTCCAAACTTATTTTTCGAGCAGTTGAAATGATACCTACTTTATCGCCTGTTTTTAATGCTTGAGGTTTTTCCATAGTGAATTGTCAATAGTATCATTAGTAAATGTACTTTTGCAAAAATAATTATTATTGTTGTTCTAACAACATTGTGAAATTCATGAGTAAAACAAAAAGATATACCATTACTGCTGCATTGCCTTATGCCAATGGTCCTTTGCACTTAGGACATATTGCTGGAGCGTATTTGCCTGCTGATATTTATGTGCGTTATTTAAAAAGCCAAAGACATGATGTGGCTTTTATTTGTGGTTCTGACGAACATGGTGCAGCCATTACACTTAGAGCCAAAAAAGAAGGAAAAACGCCTCAACAAATTGTAGACGAAAATCATCAAATTATTAAAAAAGCTTTTACAGATTTTGGAATAGATTTTAGTATCTATCACAGAACTTCTTCTCCCATCCATCATGAAACGGCTGCTGGTTTTTTCAAAGATTTGAATGATAAAAATGCTTTTACTCAAGAAACTTCAGAGCAGTTTTACGATGAAAAAGAACAACAATTTTTAGCCGATAGATACATTATTGGTACTTGTCCGAAATGCAACTACGATAATGCTTATGGCGACCAATGTGAGAAATGTGGCTCTACCTTAAGTCCTACGGATTTAATTAACCCCAAATCTGCTATAAGTGGCAACACGCCTATTTTAAAAGAAACCAGCCATTGGTATTTACCGATGAATAAACACGAAGATTGGCTAAGAAAATGGTTAGAAGAAGGAAAGTTAGATAATCAATTCCATCATGACCCGAAATTGTGGAAGAAAAACGTGTTGGGACAATGTAAATCATGGATAGATAATGGCTTACAAGCTCGTTCTATTACCAGAGATTTAGATTGGGGGGTGAAAGTACCTATAGAAGGTGCTGAAGGAAAAGTTTTGTACGTTTGGTTTGATGCTCCAATTGGTTACATCTCGGCAACCAAAGCATGGGCAGAGCAAAACGGTAAAAATTGGGAAGATTATTGGAAAAAAGAGGATACCGAATTAATTCATTTTATCGGGAAAGATAATATTGTATTCCATGCTATTATTTTTCCTATTATTTTAAAAGCTCATGGCGATTATATTTTACCAACTAATGTACCTGCCAACGAATTTTTAAATTTGGAAGGTGATAAAATTTCCACCTCAAGAAATTGGGCAGTATGGTTGCACGAATATTTAGCAGATTTCCCAGGAAGACAAGATGAATTGCGTTATGTGTTAACTTCTATTGCTCCTGAAACCAAAGATAGCGAATTTACTTGGAAAGATTATCAAGCAAGAGTAAACAACGAATTAGTAGCTATTTTTGGAAATTTTGTGAATCGAACAGTGGTACTAACACACAAATACTTTAATGGGTTAACTCCATTATTAAACAATTGTGATGAAATTGATAATGAAGTATTAGCTGCAATTCCAAAAGCAAAAGCAAAAGTTAATGAATTAATTACTCAATTTAAGTTTAGAGATGCTCAAACTGAAGCTATGACTTTAGCTAGAATAGGAAACAAGTATTTAGCAGATACCGAACCTTGGAAGCTCATTAAAACTGATGAAGAACGAGTAAAAACCATCTTAAACATTAGTTTGCAAATTTGTGATGCATTGAGCGATATCTTCCTTCCTTTTCTTCCACAAACATGTTGTAACTTAAAAAATATTTTAAACTTAAAAAGTGATGAAACTATAAGTACCCAGCATCAAATTGGTGAAGCAACATTGCTCTTCCAAAAAATTGAAGATGATCTAATTGAAGCACAAATTAAAAAATTAAAAGAATCGAATAAAAAACAATCTAATCCAAAAGCAAACCCCATGAAAGACGAAATTACTTTTGATGATTTTACCAAAATGGATATTAGAACAGGAACTATTTTAACCGCAGAAAAACATCCTGATGCCGATAAATTATTAAAAATGACTGTTGACACAGGAATTGATGTACGTACTATTGTTTCTGGAATTGCTGAACATTATGCTCCAGAAGAAATTATTGGTAAACAAGTTTCTGTTTTAATCAATTTAGCACCAAGAAAAATTCGAGGGATTGTTTCTCAAGGGATGATTTTAATGGCAGAAGACAATGAAGGAAACTTGGCATTTGTTTCTCCAGAAAAAACATTAGATAACGGAGGGGAGATTAGGTAGATTGATTAATTAATAATTAAAATTTAGAAAATAACTAGCGTCTCTGCGTCTTTGCGAGATGATTACCAATAACGATATAACCCAAACAATGAAAGACAAAAAAAATAACTCATCAGACAAAAAAAAATCTTTTGCAAAGAAGCCTACAAATAAAAGAGGCGACTTTAAAAAGAGACCTCCTAGACAAGCTCCTTTGCCTAAAGTTGATGACGGAAAAATTCGTTTAAATAAGTTTTTAGCTAATGCCGGAATATGCTCTAGAAGAGAAGCTGATGTGTTAATTCAAACAGGAGTAGTTGAAGTTAATGGTAAAATCATAACAGAAATGGGATTTAAAGTTTCTGATACAGACAAAATTGTTTGTGGTGGTGAAACTCTTAGACATGAAAAGAAAGTGTATTTGCTAATGAACAAGCCTAAAGGATTTGTTTCTTCATTAAACGATCCATACAACAGGAGAAATGTAGTGGAATTACTTGGAAAACTAAAACAAAGTGTTATTCCTGTTGATCCATTAGGGAAAGATGCTACAGGCGTTTTGTTTTTAACCAACGATGAAGAATTGGTAAAAAGACTAACTCATCCGAAACAACATATTAAGAAAATTTATCAGGTAGCAACTTCTACCAATGTTTCTAAAACACACTTGCAACAATTAATTAATGGTGTAGATTTAGAAAACGGTCTTACCAAAATGCAAGAAGCCACTCATGTTGGTGATGGTGAAAATAAAAAGCTAATTGGTGTAGAAATTCATTCTTCAAAAAATAACATCGTAAAAAAAATGTTTGAACATTTAGGTTATGAAGTTTCTAAATTAGACAGGGTTTATTATGCCGGTTTAACTAAAAAGAACTTAGCCAGAGGTCAGTGGAGGTTTTTAACGGAAGAAGAAGTTAATTTACTTAAAATGACTACGCTTAATGTAAAGATTTAATCTACATCCACATACCCTCTTTTAATTGCATACTTAATTAATTCTGCTACATTATTAAGTCCTAATTTATCCATAATATTTCTTCTATGGGTTTCTACGGTTCTAGAACTAATAAATAATTTATCAGACACTTCCTTGTTAGTAGCCCCAGAAGCTACCAACTTAATCACATCTATTTCTCTTTCAGATAATTCATCCACTTCAACAGTTTGTCCTTTTTGTTTATTCATTAAAGAATTAATCATGATATTAGACACCTCAGAACTGAAGTATTTTTTTCCATTAGCAATAGTTTCTATTGCACTAACTATTTCATTTGTATCAGCATCTTTTAATGCATAACCAAAAGCACCTGCATCAATAATACTTTTAATATAAGGTTCTTCGTTATGAACAGACAACACTAATACTCTAATATTTTCGAAAGAATTTGTAATTATTTTAGTAGCATCTATACCATTCATTTCAGGCATATCAATATCCATTAATACCACATCAATATCCTTATAATTTTTTTCTAAATAATTAATTGCTTCTATTCCTGACCCTGCTTCTGCCACTACCTTAAATTGTTTATGTCTTTTCAACATCAATTTAATGCCATTTCTTATTATTAAATGATCATCGGTAAGTAGAATTCTAATTGGATTCATAATGCGAAAAATTATATGCCTAAACTCAATAAGCAAAACTATTTCTACTTATTGAATGATGCAATATACAATTTTTCAACAAAACATAATCCTTTGTCAAAAAAATATTTTTTATTTATTTACTAAGGTTTGGTCAGTTGCAGAAGAAAAATCTAATAAATTTGAATATGTAACTTCTTCCCTAGAGGTAATTTTTACTCTAAAAATCCTATCACTTGTAGTTGTATCATCAATAATGAAGCAGTATAACAATGGTTGGCTGTTCGGAGACTTTACCCCTTCCTTAGTAGCAACCTCATTAAAATTAACACCATCGAAAGATGATTCTAACGCATAATCTACATCCTCTCTATTTTCTTGAATTAAAAACTTAAAATAAAACTTATTCTGAATATACTTTGCGGTAAATTGTTTAACTATATATTCAAGAGTTGGCTCAAAAGTAACTTTATTAACTACCGCTTGTGCTCTAAGTTTATTAGTGGCAAACAATAATAAAATTGCAATAATAGAAGCTATAATTGCTTGCTTTAATGGGTTAAGTTGAATGCTAATTTTCATAATGTATAGTCTTTGTATATTATTAATAACTTTTTCAATTTTCAAACCTTATGTTTTTTTTGATTAAGTATACCTCAAAGTTCGCTCACATATAGGTTTCAAAAAAGCGTAAAACACCTGATTTTAAATAGTGAAAATACTTAGTCTATTAAAACTATATTAAGTGTTTTTAACTCTCCATCACTTCGGTTAATACCCAATTCATTTTCAGCATTTATACCGTTTAATTCAGAATAATTACCACCTATTTTTACATTATTGATTATAAAACTATAACCCAAACCCATGAAAAATTTATTATCTCATTTTCTTACTATTTCCTTCTTATTAATAGGTATAAATAGCTTAGGCAACAACAATGCCTTTAGATTTAAAATAAGTGGCAACAATTATACTGATGAAACCATTATAAGAATGTTAAATAATGCTACAGAAAATTTTGATGGGAATTATGATGCATGGAAATTATTCAGTCCCAACACTAATGTCCCTTCAATTTATACGCAAATAGCTCCTGGACAAGAGTTATCTATTAATGCCCTTCCTGAATACAATACAGACAAATCCGTAATTATATATACGAACATTCCAGCTTCAGGCACTTACACCTTATTAATTGAAGAAGTTTTTCCATTAACTGCCAATTATAAAGTTAGTTTAACCGATATTTCTTCTAACACCCACTATACTATTTTAGGCGACACTTCTATTGTGTTTACGCTTAATCAGCAGCAAGAAGTAGCTACCTTTACTTTTAATATTTCTACAGCTCTTTCTGTAATTTCTACAGACGAATTATGTTTTGGTAGTAGCGATGGAACGATAAATTTAATAAAGCATGGCAATTCGAATTGGGATTACGAAATTCTTGATTTTTCTAATACTGTCTTATACTCAGGAGCAGCAACTACCGATTCTATACATATAAATAATGTAGCTGCTCAAACTTATTTAGTAAGAAGTTTTAATAAAGGAATTGTCGATGAAACAATTATTACCATTAATACTCCTGCACAAATCATCTCTGATTTTGATTTAGATAAGGATACTATTTATTTAAGTGAAGGAGGGATTGTTAATATAACTAACCAATCTCAAAATGCTGTTACTTACTCTTGGGATTTTGGAGATGGAGGTTACTCAACAGCTATTCATCCTAATTATATTTATGCTGCAGTTGGGAATTACACTATTGTTTTGAACTCTTTAAATGACAACTGTACAGAACAAAGTTCTAAAAATATTACTGTTTTAGCATCTCCAAACGTTGTAACTTCTGTTGAAAGCATCAAAAAAAATCAATTCATCTTACAAAATTTTGGAAGCGGAAATTATCAACTTATTTCTCCAAACCAAATTTTAACAATGATTGCTATTTATGATATCACAGGTAAATTGGTAGCTAATGAATCTAATAAAAAACTTACTTATAATTTTTCACTAGAAAATCATCCTAGTGGCATTTATATTATACACGCATTATTTAAAGATGGGACTATGCTTACTGAAAAACTATGGAACAACTAAAGAACTTGAAAAAACAACCCTCAACTACAATATTGTAGTTGAGGGCTGCAACCTATCAATAAACAATTATACTTACTTGCCTACCGATCTCTTTTCTTCTGATTTTGCAGGTAATTTATTTAATGCTTTAAAGGTGCCGTACTTAACTTTATCTTCACTAATTTTCATCCTTTCTTCATTACTTAAATTATCTTCCAACTCATTTTTTCTTTTGTTTAAAGCATCCCACAACACATCTACTTCATCCCAATCCTCTCTTGTATATTCGTCCTTATGTAAATCTACAATCTCTACAAAACTAGAGTAAACATCTACAATATTTGAAACTGTAACTGCTGATAAATCCATATCACCCTCATTAGTTAAAACAGCTCCATACAACTTTTGTAAATTTTTATCAAAATCCTTTTCTTTCATTTGAGCGTTATACTTTATCTTTAGCTCTTCATAATCTTTCTTTAACTGCTCATATTCCTCTTTAATTTCACTTTCTAGTTCATCTGTTTTCTGATCTATTACTGTTACTTTTTCTTTGTACTCTTTTTCAATTACTTCCCAATTTTCTTTCACATCTTCTTCACTTTTTGCTTTTAAGTCAGTAATAAAAACCTTAAATGATTCTACATCTTCATTCTTTTTATACCCATTATTTCCACAACCTACAGATGAAAATATTATTACTGCTATTGCAGTTAATACTCCTAGAGCTTGTTTCCATGATTTTCTTTTTCTCGTTTTCATAACATTTGTTTTTAGTTAATATTTAATTTAGTAATAACAAAAGTATAGGTTATCAATAAAAATAATATTGAGGGAGACAACAAGTGTAGTTGATTTTAATCAACTGTATAAAAAATATATCAATGATGTCTTAACTTAAATTACATTAAAGTAGAAAAAATACACTATATTTGAATTTAAATGTACCACCTTAATTCAACTCAATTTAAATGCCTAAAAATCACGTTTATAGTGAAAATTTTACAAGTATATTAAATGACTTTTTTCATGGAATTGTACTTTTAGACAATTTAGGAAGAGTGTTAGAAATCAACAAAGCAGGGTTATTACTACTCAATGCTAAACCAGAAGAAGCCTTAGGAAAAGAAATTGATTTATTTTTTCCTAAAAAATATAACACTTTAATTGCAAACTATTTTATTACTTGTTCAAATGAAAACCTTAAAGACTACGGCAAACTTGAGTTAGAAGTATTTCATCCTGATAGAGAAAAAATTGTTATAGAACTAGATTTTAATCAAAATTTTGTAACTGAAAATAATAACAAAGTTTATACTATAGGTGTAATAAATGATATTACAAAAAGAAAAGATTTAGAGAAAGAAATAGACAAACAAAAAAAATCTAATACTGATATATTAAATAAGTTAGAAAAAGAACAAGAGTTAAATGATATGAAATCAAGATTTATATCTATTGCTTCTCATGAGTTTAGAACACCGTTAGCAGGAATATTATCTTCAATGGATTTAATAGAAAGATATTTAGCTGCAGAAGCTGACCAATGGAATAACTTTGTACATAAAGAAAAAATAAAAACACACTTTGTAAAAGTTAAAAAATCAGTTAAAACCCTTACTAATACGCTTAACCAATTTTTATCATTAAGTAAATTAGAAGAAGGAATGTTAGAATTTAAACCTGAAAAATTTGATATTGAAACGCTAATAAAAGAACAAATAGAAGAATTTCTTTTATTAAAAAAAAACGGGCAAGCCATTTCCTATAAACATTTAAGTGATAACAAAGAAGTTTTCTTAGATAGTAATATGATAAGGCAAGTGGTAAACAACCTAATGTCAAATGCTATTAAATATACACCTGAAAACAAAAAAATTGAATTGACAACTAAAATTTATCCCAAAAAAATTGAACTAATAATAAAAGACGAAGGTTATGGAATACCTAAGGCAGAACAAAAAAATTTATTCAACCGTTTTTTTAGAGCAAAAAATGTAATTAATATACAAGGAACAGGATTAGGTTTAAATATTATAAAAGAATATGTAAATTTAATGAATGGCGATATAGATTTTGAAAGTGAAGAAAATAAAGGATCAACATTTTACATTACTTTTTATAAATCAAATAGCAGTAACAGAATAAAATAATTTACTAAAAATAAATAAAAAGCATATCTAAATTAATATATTGTAAAAATGAAAAAGATACTATTAATAGAAGACGATCAAGTGATGAGAGAAAACATAGCTGAGTTAATAACATTAACTGGATATGAAGTAGAAGTTGCCGAAAACGGAATGATAGGTATTGAAAAAACAACCTCTTTTAAACCAGATTTAATTATTTGCGATATAATGATGCCAGAATTAGATGGATATGGAGTATTATATATATTAAGTCAAAAACCTGAAACAGCTTCTATTCCTTTTATATTTTTAACTGCAAAATCAGAAAAAGACGATTTGCGAAAAGGTATGGAGCTAGGTGCAGATGATTATCTGTTTAAACCATTTGATAGTACTGAACTAATTAGAGCAATAGAAAGTCGATTAAAAAAACATAATCTCTTAAAAAAAGAATTCAGTAACAATAAGCAAGGTATTCACGATTTTTTAAATGAAGCTCAAAAAATTCTATCCTTGGAGGATTTAACGCAAAAAGCACATCAATTTAGTTATTCAGCTAAAGAGCTTATTTTTAAAGAAAATGAACATGTTCATTTTATTTACTATGTAGAAGAAGGTCAAATAAAAACATACCGTTATAATGATGACGGAAAAGAATATATTACAGCTATATTTAATGAAGGCTCTTTTTTTGGATATCAACCTATTTTTGAAGATCGTACTTATAATGAAATAGCAGAAGCTATAGTAGATACCAAAGTCTTAAAAATTTCTAAAGATGCTTTTTTATCATTAATTTATCAAAACAGAGAAGTTGCAAAAAAATTCATCATTCTTATTTCCAAAAATCTAAGCAATAAAGAAGAAGAGTTGATGCATATGGCATATAGTTCTGTTAAAAAAAGAGTATCTAAAAAACTTCAAGAATTATTAGGTGATAAAGACGAAATTTCTATATTAAGATCTGACCTTGCAAAACTAACTGGTACTACAAAAGAAACTCTAACTCGTACTATAACAGAATTTAAACAAAGCAACATTATAGAAACAGATGGTAAAAAAATTATTCTAAAAGATCGAGAAAAGCTCCAAAAGATGGATCTATTTTGGTGAAAATTCACTTATCATTTTCTAAAAAAATTGATTTAAATCAACCTGTTCCATAAAAGACAATCAACATTTTTTTTAATTATAGTGCTGAACTTTGAGCTGTATAAAGCAAAAAAATATGCCTAATGAAAAAGCTAAATACGAATATTCTTATTCCTGAAGAAAAATTTGAAAAACTAGCAAAGCACAATAACTTTTATTGTATTTCTTTATACATTCCTTTAAAGAATAATGAAAAAAAACTAGACGGAAAAGAGATTTTAAAAACCCAAATAGAACAATTAACTTACCTTTTAGCAAGTGAAAATATTAGAGGACATGAAGCAGGAAACTATTTAAACCCAATTAGGCAGCTTTTAAACATAACTGATTTATGGTTTACTAGTAAGGAAGATGTTCACCCTAAAACATTAGTCATTTTTGCTAATGAAAACAGCATATATCACTTTAAAATAAATTCTTACGTTGAAAATCAGCTCTACATTACTTCTAACTTTTATCTGTTACCATTATTTGAAAAAGCAACAAAATACGAAATAAACGAAAATTTTAATCAAGAGAATCTTATTATAAATAGAGTAGAAAAAATTATACCCCTAGCATTTGAAGGAAAAATAGATACTTTATATGTATCTTCCACCAATGGAATCTACGGAGTATATGATAACGATAACAAAACTACTATGATAGATGAAAAAAAAGGAAACACAAATATGTCTTTATTAAATCTAGCTGCTCTTCAAACTTATTTACACAAAGGAAAAGTTTGTTTAATAGATCCTAATAAAATGTCATCAAAAGGTGTTTCTATTCAGGCTATTATTAAAGATAAAAGTATACCATAAACCAATATAAATGAAACTCCATTAAAAAGTTTTTTATTTTAAGAAATATAATCAAAAATAACTATGGCATTTTTTAGCAACAAAACAAAAACTATAATTTTATCAATAATTGGGCTTTTTATTATAGTTAGGTTAGCGCTTCCTTATATATTATTAAAATACGTAAATAAAGCCCTTTCAGATATGGATGGCTACCACGGAAACGTTAAAGACCTTGACGTAGCTCTATTAAGAGGTGCTTTTACATTGAAAGGATTATCTATTGAAAAAGAAAACTCCAATATTCCAGTACCTTTTCTTAAACTAAATGAAATTGAATTGTCCATTCATTGGAAAGCACTTATGGATGGAGCAATTGTTGGTGAAATTATTGCTAATGAACCCATAATCAACTTTGCCATTGATTCAACAGGAGAAGAAGCTCAAACAGGGGTTGAAAATAATTGGGTACAAACATTAAGAAACATTACTCCTGTTGAAGTTAATCTTAATTTAGTAACTATTAATAACGCCCAAATTTATTATAAAGATTTTAGTCATTCTCCAATAGTAGATATTTATATAAAATCTTTTAACTTAAAGGCTACAAACCTTTCTAATGTAGTCAACCAAACAGAAAAATTGCCGGCAAGTATTTATGCCCAAGGGACATCTATTGGTGGTGGTAAATTAATTTTTGCAGCCAATGTAAACATCCTTAAACCCATACCCGATTTTAATGCCGATTTTAAACTAGAAGATGCTAACTTAACTAGTTTAAATTCATTTACCGAAGGCTATGCTAATTTCGATTTTGAAGAAGGAATGTTTTCATTATACAGCGAAATGATAATGGATAATGGAGTTTATGACGGCTATATAAAACCTATTATGACTGACATTAATCTTATTAAAAAAGGAAGTGATAAAGAAAAATCTATTTTCAATAAAGGATATCAACTCTTTCTGGATGTTATTTCTGAAGTCTTTGAAAATCAAAAACACAATAGTTTTGCAACTAAATCGCCTATTTCAGGAAATACAAACAAAACAAAGGTGAATGTGTGGGTAACAATTGGTAATACTTTAAAAAACGCTTTTATTAAAGCTTTACCAAAAAAAATAGATAAAGAGCTTTAATTTCTCCTTTTTAAGGAAAAAATTATACTACACCCATTTTCCTCCTCTTTATAAAATTTTTAAATACTTTTTTGTATATTGATTAACATCAACACTAAAGCTTGATTTCTATCAAAACAAAACCAATTACTTAAGATTAATTTTACTATTAAGAATTTATTATTAACCTTAAAAATTTAAAATTATGAATAGCACAAGTAAAATATTATTGGTTGCCTTAGGCGGAATAGTTTTAGGCGCAACAGCGGGAATTTTATTAGCCCCAAAAAGTGGTAAAGAAACACGAAAAGACCTTATGAATAAAATTAATGAATTAAAAAAACAAATTACTGATATGTTAGCAAAAGGAAGTGATACCGCTTCAGAAACTATTGATGATATGAAAAAAAAGTTATCTGCAATGGAAGAAGAATTGAAAAGTAAAAAAAAAGCTTAAAATAACTAAACTCTACTTAAAATGGAACAGATAAAAAAGGAAGCATTGAAGTATCTTGAAATGCAGATAAGGTATTGTAAGTTTGAACTTGTGGAGCAATTAGCTGAAAAAAGAGCTAGACTAATGGTAAGAGCTCTTTTAACATTGATTGTATTAGTATTAGTGTTTTTTTTAGGACTTACATTAGCTTTATATTTAAGTGAAATATTAGGTAGTTTATATAAAGGGTTTGGTGTCGTATCTTTATTATTTGCATTGTTTACAATAATAGGATTCATTATCAGAAAGCCCATGATTAATTTTTTCTTCAAAGATTACTTAGATAAAAATATTCCTTCTTAAAATTTACTCAATGAAACAAACACAATTTCATATAGAAAAAAAACTTTTAAAAAGCAAAATTGCTGTTCAAGAACAAATACTAAAGTATGAAATAGAAAGAACATTGACCCCAAAAAAAATTATATTAAAAATAATACCGAGTTCAATAAAAAAAATGTTAGGGTTAACAGATTCATCAACGAATAATACAGCACCAACAATTGCTAATTTAATTGTTAAAATACAAAATACAATTGGAAGTTTTTCTCAAATAGTAACAATGGTTAAGCAGTTTCGATCACAAATGAATGATAAAAAATAACAATGCGACTACTTAAACTAACTTATATTCAGTACTTTTTTTACACATTACTATCTTTGATAGCTTTTGGTTTTATTGTTAAGACATCTAAAATTGTGTTAGCACCATTAATATTGGCTATCATTATTAGTGTAGCTTTATATCCTCTACTTAATAATATTCAAAAAAAAATCAATTCTCGATTCTGGTCAGTTACATTACTTATCAGTTTGCTGTCATTATTCATAGGTAGTTTATTTTATATAATGGCTATACAGTTTAGTAATTTTTATGACGATTATCCAGATATCAGTGAAAAAATAATGGTTCTCATTAACCAACTAGAAGATATAATACAAAGCACATTTGGTTTAACCAATTTTAATATTATTGAAGAGGTAAAAGAAAATGGTGACGAGATTTTAAAATCTAGTACTAAAACAAGTCCTGTTTCTTCATTTTTAAAAAATATAAGTGGCTTAGTTACTTATATTGTTCTCATTCCCATATACATTTTTTTAATGTTGTACTATAAATCTGCTATTAAAAGATTTATACAAATGTTGTTTGAGCTAATGAGAATAAAAGCATCTCGCGTTATCAACGAAATTTCTATATTAGTCCAAAATTATTTAAAGGGAATATTTACAGTTATTTTAATATTAGGAACAGTAAATAGTGTAGGGCTGTTTTTATTAGGCGTTCCCTATGCATTTATTTTAGGATTTATGGTAGCATTTTTTGAAATTATTCCTTATATAGGTATTCTTTTCGGCAGCACCATTGTGCTATTTATATCTTACCTTGACCAAGGAGAACCACTTACTTTATTATATATTGTTATTTTATTTTCTATAGTTCAATTTATTGAAGGAAATTTTTTGACTCCAAAAATTGTAGGAAACAGAGTAAATCTCAATCCTTTGATAGCAATAATTGCCTTATTAATTGGTGAACAGATATGGGGAGTTGTTGGTATGATTATAGCCCTTCCTAGTGCATCTATCATGATTATGATAATGAAACATATGAAATCTAATGCTTTCTATCAAATTGAAAAAAAACCAACAGAAGAAAAAAACTAATCCAACCTATTCTTTCAGACAAAAAAAATAAACCTTATATATTAAAAACTTGATCAAAATCAACTTTAATCTAATTGTACATCAACATTATTCAACTCAAAACCTACTATCTTTACAGTAATATTAATCATATAAAACTATATATTATGAGCGCAACAACAGATAAAATTAAAGGAAACTGGAAACAACTTAAAGGAAAGTTAAAACAACAATATGGAGAATTTACGGATGATGACCTAATTTATACTGAAGGAAAAGAAGACGAGTTAATTGGTAGAATCCAAGAAAAAACAGGTAAGGCAAAAGAAGAAATAAAAAAAGTAATTGATAAGCTTTAAAAAACTCTAAGTAAATAAAAAAATAATATTAATTAAAAACAAAAATTATGAGAAGTTTATTATATATCGTAGCTGTAATCCTTGTCATAGGTTGGCTAGTAGGTTTTTTTGCCTATAGTGCAGGAAACATAATTCATATATTATTGGTTATAGCCATAATATCATTTTTATTAACTTTAATTAAAAGAAGTAGTGAGTGAGCCTTAGCTAAAATAAATCACAGGTAATAAATTTATTAAAAACAAAAAAACCTTTTCAGAAATTCTGAAAAGGTTTTTTTGTACTCGAGGCGGGACTTGAACCCGCACGCCCTAATGGGCACAAGATTTTAAGTCTTGCGTGTCTACCAATTCCACCACTCAAGCAACTATCTTACATAAATGAGCGGGAGACGGGATTCGAACCCGCGACCCCGACCTTGGCAAGGTCGTGCTCTACCAGCTGAGCTACTCTCGCTTAAATGTATTAATGTGCTTTAAAGAACATCCCTTAAAAAAGGAATGCAAAAATAGATATTTTTTTATTCCTACAAAATTTTATCCCTTATTTTTTATAGTAGGAAATTAATCCATTTTATTTATAAATGCTAATGAATACGTTAGCACTTTTTTAGCTGCTTCAGAAAGTTGTTCTTCTTGGTGAGGATGACTAATATCAAAGGTATGATTGGCTCCTGTAATTATTTTCAAAACAGCCTTTTCATTCCACTCATTAAGTTGCTTAGCTTCTTCAATACTTACTGTTAAATCACTATCTCCATGAATAATTAAATGTGGCTGATTAGCCTTTTTAATGGCATTTTCTATTTTGTATTTATCCTTATTGGCAAACAAATCTTCTACAAAAGAATAATACATTGGCATTTGCTGCTTTGTACGAGTATTTTCAATATAAACCACTCCTTTAGTTTTCCATTCGGATAAATCTGATGGCAACCTTCTTTCAAAATCACTGATGGCAGCCCATGTAATTATTGTTTTTATCCTAACATCCATGCTAGCTGCTAACATGGCTATTCCACCACCTCTACTATGTCCTATTAAAGTAATGTCATTAATATCTAACTCCTCTTTAGGCAATTCTTCTGTTGTGTGTATCCAATCTAATACATGTGAAACATCATTCAACTCTTTAGTAATAGTGTTTTTCCCAAAAGCATCTAAATCCGGGAAATCTATTGGTTGTTCAACAGTTCCTCCATTATGAGAAAAATTAAACTTTAAAAAAACACATTCATTTGTGACAAAAAAATCCATCACTTCGTTAAAGTGTCCCCAATCCTTAAATCCTTTAAATCCATGAGCAAAAATAACTATTGGTTTAGGCTTGTTATCAGATTTAAGCCCAACATCCAACACCATAGGTTTTCCTATAGTATTATTAATCAGTATTTTATTTCTTATTATCATTTACATTAACTCATTATGCAACATATATAACAATTACTTCGTCTTGAACGATGTATCAATTTAGATCTTATACACTTATAACTATTTACTTTACTATTTATTAATTATAATAACATTTCAAGATTGAACACAAAACAAAATTATTAAAACATATGATAACGAAAGTAGTTAGGTAATTTAAATAATGTTGTAGTTATTGTATAAACTACTATAACTTCTTTTTCATTAATAATCAACACCTTTTCATTATCATTGTTACTATTTTTTGTTTCTAAGTATTTTTTATTTTACATTTGAAAAGATAATAAACCAAATTTTTATGAAAAAATTATATTTTATTTTATTAGTTATAATTCCAAGTTCATTGTTTGCTCAGTTTAAAACTGAATATCATCAAAATGGAGATCCAAAAACAGAAATAATAGATGCCGATGGTATGAAACAAGGTACATGGAACTATTATGATTTTAATAATAATCTAGTTAGAATTGAAAAATTCAAAGATAATCAACTTATTAAAAGAACTTCAATCGTTAATGGAACAGAGTTCGATACACAATCTTTTTCTGTTATAGAGATGAATGTTCCATCTAATCTTTCAGAGATTGAGACAACAATACAACAATCAGATGGCGAAATAATCATTGATGAACAAGGTAATATTCTATCCATATATTTTTACTCATTAGCCTCTTCATTAAACAAAAATGATATTACCATAGCTTTATCTAATTTCATTAAGAGCAACTATACAAATACAAAAAATACGATTTTAACCTTTTAATATTATTATGAAAAAAATATATTTATTCTTACTACTAATCCCTTCATTTTGTTTTGGTCAAAACTTAGTACTAAATCCAAGTTTTGAAAGTGTTAATTTAGCAAATTTACAATGTTCCTGGTATACTAGTGAAGCTCAGTTTACAAATGCTATTTCAAATTGGGATTATCCAAATAATGGTAGTACTGATATTTTTCATACAAGCTTAGCTACATCTTGCTATTGCAGTCCTTTTTCTACTAATGCCTCATCACCTGGCACCCAAGCACCGAGGACTGGAAATGCAATGACAAACATTGTTGTATATGGTTCTGGAGGATGTACTCCTTATCGAGAATACTTACAAGGAGAATTATCAACTCCTCTAACAGTAGGTACAACATACAATGTAAGTGCTTATGTTTCTTTAGCAGATAAATCAAATAGAGCAACAAGTAATATTGGCTTTAAATTTACTACTGCAAGACAAAACACAGGAAGTATGTGTGTATGGATAACAACTCCTGATGTTTATTATACTGGTACACCAATAACTAATAAAACAGGCTGGACACTAATTTCCTTCACTTTTACCCCTACTGTTGCCGGGTTACGCTACTTTTCTTTTGGAAACTTTTTCACTGACGGAGCTACAACTACAACTTCTGTTAGTGGTTCTGAAGGGACAATCCGATATTTTGTTGATGACATATCAGTAACAACAGCATGCCCTACCCAGTCAGCTACATGGACCAATCCATCACCTATATGTGCTGCAGCTG
>TARA_R100000750_G_scaffold31043_3_pt1 | contig 69812 bp, 60 predicted proteins | sample TARA_R100000750 | Tara Oceans TARA_R100000750 (sample SAMEA2623327) | marine metagenome | biome: marine biome (ENVO:00000447); feature: mesopelagic zone (ENVO:00000213); material: "saline water (ENVO:00002010), including plankton (ENVO:xxxxxxxx)" | depth 375 m
GAATTGATCAGCAAAACCATCTGTAAAAACATAAATAGTATCTCCTTTTTGGAGTTGTATTTCGTGTGTTGTAAACGAAAGTGGATTATCAGTTTTTCCAATAGGTTGTTTGTTAGGCTTAACTTCTATAAGTTCGTGTTTTCTAATAATCCAAAGCGGGTTATTAGCTCCTGCCCATTGCAGTATTGCATAACTTCCTGAAAGATCGAGGCAACAAAGGGAAATGTCCATTCCATCTTTCACATCTTCATCACTTTTTTCAAATTCTTGAACAACTATCTCTCTGGTTTTATTTAGAATTTCTGCAGGATTGGTTAGCCCATATTCTCTAACCGTTCTATTTAAGGCATTATTACAAACCACGCTTACCATAGCTCCCGGAACTCCATGTCCAGTACAATCGGCAGCAGCAAATAGTATGTTATCATCTTTACGCTCTAACCAATAAAAATCTCCTGCTATAATATCTTTTGGAAGATAAAGTACAAAATTATTAGGCAAATATTCTTTTACGGTTGTATCTGATGGCAGTATTGCATTTTGAATACGTTTGGCATAAGTAATGGAGTCTGTTATTTCCTTATTTTTTTCTTCTAATAATAAGTTGGATTTTTTTTTTTGTTTATAGCTTCTAAAAATAAAAAATGCCAATAAAAGCATCAAAAAAAATCCAATTGCCATAGCAATTTTTTGTGTATTTTGTTTTTCGATTTCTGCTTCTTGCAATTTATTTATATTTTTTAAATTGTCTAACTCTAGTTGACTTCGTTCATTTTTAAAGGCATTTTCCATTGCCAGCAATCTGTTATTAGAATTTTCTTTATTGATAGAGTCTGTAATTAACATATGTTTAGATTGATAAGCATGGGCCTGAGCGAAATTTCCAATTGCCAAATAACTATTCGACAAGCCTTTGTAAACATCACTTTTTAATGTTACAGTACTATTTTTAGAATACTTATCTAACCCTTCTGTATAATATTTAATAGCAAGATTGTATTTTTTTTGTTGATAATAAAGCTCTCCATAAATATTGTAAACTTGAAACAAATCGTAAGGACTATTTACTTTAGTAAACTTTTCTTCTGCATCTTGAAGATATAGTAATGTTTCTGCATAATTGTTTTTAGCTAATTCGTTTTGTGCTTTATATAAAAAAACGTTAGCTAATAAATGTATATTAGCTTCTTTTTTTTTAATTGATTTGAAAGCTTCATCAAGATAATATTCAGCACTATCTTCTTGATTTAAAGATTTATAAACTTTCGATAATGATAAATCCGTTTTTACTTTAGAATCTATTCTATCTAAAGCTTTAAACTCATTGTTTGAGAGTAAAAAATATTCTTTTGCGGTTTTAAAATTTTGTAAATGTGCATGAATATTAGCTATATTGGCATAAGCACTTGCCATTCCGTCTTTTAAATTATATTCCTTATTTATTTCAATAGTAAGATTATAATACTTTAGGGCTTCATTATACATTCCTAAATCGGCATAAATAGTTCCCAATGTATTATAGGCTTTGGATAATCCTTTATTATAATTAATTGCTTTAGCTTCTTTAGCAGATTGTAAAGCATAGTCAATTCCTTGTTGAAAGTCATTATAACTAATGTTCCAAGCTATAATATTAAGTGTATTTACTTTTTCTTGTTTATCTGTAATTGATGGTAAACTATTAATTAAACTATCAATTTGTTGTTGAGGAATTTGAGCGGATAAAGAACTGCTGAAAATAAAAAAAATAATTATATAGTATAGATATTTAAGTTTCATTTTGTGGGTTTTGAGGATATAAAAGTAATGACTTTTTGATTTTCTTAAAACAGGTTATTTCTTAATATAAACTTTATATCATATTCTAACACCAATTACACATACATCATCCACCTGCTCTAGGTTGCCTTTCCAATCTTCAAAGTACTGTCCTAACATTGCTTTTTGCTCGTTCATAGTTTTGTCTTGAATAGAAAGTAGTAGATTTTTAAAAGGTTTGTACATTAGTTTTTTACCTTTTTTACCACCAAATTGATCAGCAAAACCATCCGTAAACATATAAATAGTATCGCCTTTTTGTAGCTTAATGGTATGTTGGGTAAATGGTTCCGGATTGTCAACCTTACCAATAGGTTGTTTGTTAGGTTTTATTTCTATTAGTTTTTCTTTATCATTTGTTTTTACCATATACAGAGCGTTATTAGCCCCGGCATATTGTAATGTAGCTACTGTTTCCGATTCATTTAGCTCGGCACTTGGAATTTGAAACGTTAAACTACAAAGTGCAATGTCCATTCCATCATTTACCTCTTCTTCACTTTTTTCAAACGTTTCAATTACTAATAACCTCACTTTATCTAAAATTTCAGCAGGATTGGTTAGTTTAAATTCTCTTACAGCTCTGTTTAATGCATTGTTACAGACTACGCTCACCATGGCTCCGGGAACTCCATGTCCGGTGCAATCGGCAGCAGCTAAGAAAATAGCCTTTTCTAATGCTCCATTTGTATTTATATCAGAACTTTCCATCCAATAGAAGTCTCCACTTACCACATCTTTTGGTTTATAAAGAATAAATCCATTTTCCAAGTTTTTACTTAAAACTTCTTTGGGTGGTAATATGGCTTGTTGTATTCTTCGAGCATAAATAATACTATCCGTTATCTCCTTGTTTTTATTATCTACAATAATTTTTTGCTGTTCTACTTCAAATTTTTGTTGCTCTATCAATTGTTTTTGTTTGTTGGAGTTTTTTAGGGATTTATAAATAATGAATGAAATGATTATTACTGCTAAAAGTATAACTGCCAAAAACACTAAAAATAATTGTTGTCTTTTTTGTTCTGAAGCTGCTACAGCAAGCTCTTTTTCATGCTCTGCTTGTTCTATGGCTTGTTTTTTTTCAAATTCAAAATTTACTTCTTGACGAAGAATTTCTTTTTTGTTTTCTTCATTAAAAATACTGTCTTTATATGCCATGGCTAAGCGTAAGCTTTTTAAAGCTTCTTTATCTCTTCCCATGTGTTCATATAATGTAGTTTGTTTAGAATATCCAGAATATAAACCATTTAACGATCCTAACTGGTTAGATAAATCTAATGCTCTTTGAATATATTTTTCAGCTTCAGCATATTTTCCTAACAAAATATATAAATTCCCTAAATTCTGTGATTTTATTAAAATGCCTTCTAAATCATTTTGTTGTTCACTTATTTCTAACGCTTTAAAATAATAAGTAATGGCTTCTTCATAGTTTTCTAAATTTTTATGAATCACTCCTATATTTCCTAGATGTCTTGATTGTCCATCAATATTGTTATTTTTAGTATCAATTTCCAAGGCTTTTCCATAATATTCCAATGCTTTATCAAAATCTTGAAGGTGTTTATATACTACACCAATATTGCCGTAGTGTAATGAGGTTCTTGCTGTGTCACCTCTTTTTAAATCAATTTCTAATGCTTTATTATGAAGTTCCAATGCTTTTTCAAGGTCATTGGTATTTTTATATAATACTCCCAATCCGGCATACATTACTGCAACTCCATCTAAGTTATTTAGTTCTTCATGAATGGCTAAGGCATTATAATAGTATTCAATTGCTCCGGGGTAATCCGATTGAATAGATTTACATGTGGCTAACGTACCGTAAGCTAAAGCTTCTCCTTTTCTCCATTTAATTTTTTTACTAAGTTGTAGAGCTTGTTGAAATATTGTTGTAGCAGAATCTACTTGCCCATTTCTCAGTTTTTTACCTAGTTTTATTAAAGCTTCAATTTTAGTTGTGTCTTCAGAAGCAGAACTTATATATTTTGATAAAGAATCGAGATTAGAAGCCTTAGATTGAAAAGAAAAACACGCAACTAAAAGTAGTATGTACAATATGTTGCGTGTTTTCAACTGTGTGTTTTTCAATTTTTTGTTATTAGTCAGATGTAACTCCCAAGTAATCGCTTTTTTATAAGAACTATTTTTTCATGGTCGTTTCATACAGTAAAAATACATTTTTTATTATTTCTGCCTAATAAATAGAGGGGTATTTTTGTGGATTAGCCTCATTCATAATAGTATATGCTGCATCAAAAATATCTTCTATACTTGGTTTAGAAAAATAATCTCCATCTGTTCCATAGGCTGGTCGATGTGCTTTCGCAGTTAGTGTTGTCGGTTCAGCATCTAAATGATAATAGCCTTTTTGATCTTCCATAATGTGTTGTAAAATAAAAGCACTTGCACCACCAGGAACATCTTCATCTACAATTAATAAACGATTTGTTTTTTTCAAGGATTCTACAATAGAGTGATTGATATCAAAAGGCAATAAGGTTCTTACGTCTATTAATTCAGCAGAAATTTCTACTTCAGCTAACTGTTGCACGGCTTGCAATGCTAAATTACAGGTAGAACCGTAGCTTACAATGGTAATATCTATACCTTCAGTTAAGGTTTCAGGAATTCCTAAAGGTGTTGTAAATTTTCCTAAATTAGATGGAATGTGTTCTTTAGTTCTATATCCGTTCAATGGTTCAATAACAATGGCGGGATCATCTCCTTGTATAAGTGTATTGTAAAAGCCTGCTGCTTGTGTTAAATTTCTTGGCACACAAACATGCATTCCTCTTATGGAGTTAATAATCATTCCCATTGGCGAACCCGAATGCCAAATTCCTTCTAATCTATGTCCACGAGTTCTGATGATTAACGGTGCCTTTTGTCCGCCTTTAGTTCTATATTGTAAGGTGGCTAAATCATCGCTTAACACCTGAATAGCATATAATAAATAATCTAAATATTGAATTTCTGCAATTGGACGTAAGCCTCTCATTGCCATTCCAATTCCTTGTCCGATGATGGTATTTTCTCTAATTCCGGTATCGCTAACACGAATTTCTCCGTATTTTTCTTGCAAACCTTCTAATCCTTGGTTTACGCCTCCAATTTTTCCTGAGTCTTCACCAAAAACTAATATTTCGGGATAAGTAGCTAATAATTTATCGAAGTTCTCTCTCAATACGACTCTACCATCTTCTTTTTGGTCGGTTAGTTCTGCTTTTACCTCAGTAACTCGCATTGGTGAGCTAGGAAATTCCGAAAGCAAAGTAGAACTGTATCGGTCGTAATTCGCTTTTGCAGCATTATCTAACCAAGAAATTAAAGCATTTTTTGAAGTTATATTTTCTAACCTCACCATTCTCAACACTTTTTTTACTGTTGAAACAATATCTTTTCTAATTGGTTCGGTATTACTTTTTAAAGCGGTTATCATAGGAGAGATAAATGCTTTATTAGCACTTTCATCCGCTAAGCTTGTAAGCATGGCAACTACTTCATCTCTTTCTTTTTTAATAGGATTTAAATAGGCCTCCCAAGCAGCTCTTTTTTGAGCACTTACCTCTTTCTTACCTTCTTTTTCTAAGGCATCTAACTCTTCTGTTGTAGCAACATTGTTAGTTTCTATCCACTCTCTGAATTTTCTTACACAACAGTATTCTGTTTCCCATTTTAATCGCTCTTCAGATTTATATCTTTCATGAGAACCAGATGTTGAGTGTCCTTGAGGTTGAGTTACCTCTACCACATGCACCAACACCGGACAATGTTCTTCTCGAGCTATTTTAACCGCTTTTTCGTAAGTTTCTACCAATGCAGGATAGTCCCAAGCTTTTACTTTAAAAATTTCGTAACCATTGTTTTTCCCTTTATCGCGTTGAAAACCTTTTAAGATTTCAGAAATATTTTCTTTGGTGGTTTGATATTTTTGTGGAACAGAAATTCCGTGTCCATCATCCCAAACCGACATTACCACAGGGACTTGTAATACTCCAATGGCATTAATAGCTTCCCAAAATGGACCTTCAGAAGTACTGGCATCACCAATGGTTCCAAAGGCTACTTCGTTTCCTTTGTTAGAGAAATTGGTGAAAGAAGCTAATTCTTTATTGTTTCTGTAAACTTTAGAAGCTTGTGCCAATCCTACTAAACGTGACATCTGACCAGCTGTCGGGGAAATATCTGCAGAAGAATTTTTCATTTTGGTTAAATCTTTCCAAGTTCCATCAGGGTTTAAACTTCTTGTTCCAAAATGCCCGTTCATTGAACGACCTGCTGAGCAAGGTTCAGCTTCTACATCGGTATGAGCATATAATTGAGCAAAAAATTCCTGAATAGTTAACTGGCCAATAGCCATCATTAAGGTTTGGTCTCTGTAATAGCCAGATCTAAAATCTCCATCTTTAAATTGCTTAGCTAGTGCTATTTGAGGCAATTCTTTTCCATCACCAAAAATACCAAACTTGGCTTTTCCGGTAAGCACTTCTTTTCTTCCTAAGTAAGAAGTTTCACGGCTCATGTACGCTAATTTATAATCGTTTAAAACGGTAGCTTTAAATTCTTCTTTTGAGATTTTTGCAGTCGTTGATGTTGCGGTTTCGTTACTCATACCCTTCTTTATTAGTTATGTTTTTAATAAAATATTGCAAGATTTGCTTAGTGTCTTTTTTTTTCAGAATTCTAAGCCGTGCGAAGTTAATAATTTATCTTTAAAAATAAGTCAGATTAAATTATAGGAAATAACACAAATAAATATAAGAAAGATTTTACCTCACAAAAGGCATTTCCAGCAAACCAACATTTCCAACGCCATCTGTTACTTCTAATTTTAGTGAGTGTTCGCCACTGGGTAACTTATCAAAATCGTGATAGACCACACCTTTCTTTGGTTCAAATTCTAGTAATACCCACTTTCCGTCTATATATAAATTATAGGTTTTTATACCGCTTAAATTATCCGAAATAGAAAAAATAACACTGGAATTATTACTCATATTTTTATTGGGATAAATATTTACCGGTTTTATAATAGGCGGAACCGTATCTAACATTACCGCAAAACCACCAAATGTTTTTGATGTAGTTTCTAAATAATTATTTCTCCAAACACCACCTTTGGAATACAACCTGTTATTGGCATCTATATTTACAATAACTGCTTTTTTTCTGTGTTCATCAGAAATTCTGCCTACTTTAATTCCAACAGTTATGGGTAAGTGTAATGGCGTATAATCGTTATGAATTTGATAGGTTGGTGTTAAAGCACTATGCAATTGTTTTCCTTCACCAAACTGAAACGGTAAATTTTCATATAAGGCATTTTTAGGAATGGCCACCCGAACCATTTTATTTTCGTAATAATTACTGTCGGAATAACTAAAAAGAGTATCTACGGTACCTTTTATCACCGGGTTGGAAGATGTCGCTGCTTTATTCCCACTAATTGCAAACTCCAACGTAGATTTGTTTTTGTAGGTGTCGGTAATTTCATACTTAATAAGGTAATTTTTTCCGTCTTCAATTAATATATTTCCATTATTTGTTCTTCTTCTGTAAATAGACAACTGATTATTGGGATCAACAAAACTTTTTTGAAAACGATTTTTTGTTTTTAAATAATATTCATAATCGATTAAAGAGTTTAACGCCCTGCTTTCATCAAAACTAAATTTGTTCATTTCCGAATAATAAATCAAGCTATCATTCACAAAAAGTTTCACCTCATACACCCCATTTTTGTTAGAGACACCATTTAACTGATCTATTACATCAATACCAATTCCAATAGTACCAATAGCTGAAATTGGAGTGGTTGATGCCAATCTGTAATTTCCTCCACTGCCAACAACAGATAAAATTTCTTTGGTGTTTTTTTGGTTGACAAAACTGATATTGTTTAACGGATAAACAGCCATTTTTCTGATATGTGGAGCAATATTGTCCTTTACATCAAAACCTAATAAAAGTGGATTAATCGGATGTTCCGATTCAGTTTCTCTAATTTCAAAATGTAAGTGTGGGCCACCCGAACTACCCGAATTTCCTGAAAGAGCAATTACTTGTCCTTTCTTCACTTTTAATAAGGTATCGGGCGGATAGTAATCCATTTCCCAAGTTTGGTTGGTATATTGGTATTTTTTAACTTCTGTAGCAATTTTGCCACTATATTTTTGTAAGTGAGCATAAACAGAAGTATATCCATTGGGATGATCGATGTAAAGAGCATTACCATAACCATAAGGAGAAACTTTTATTCTAGAAACATACCCATCTGCCACTGCAATAATTTTATGTCCTTCTACTCCTTGAGTTTTAATATCAATTCCTGAATGAAAATGATTGGAACGTAATTCTCCGAAGCTTCCTGACAAATAAAGCGGAATATCTAAAGGTGAACGAAAATAATTAACGGGTAAGGTATCTTGTGCAAAAAAAGAGAGCGTATTTGCTGAAAGAATAAAAAGTAATATGAGTTTTTGCAATGCTATAAAATTTTGAGTTTGAATAAGAAATATCAATAACAATGCAAAAGTAGGTTTGATATGACTACAAATGATGAAAAAATAGTTCGTTTATCCACAATATTTGGTGTAAAAAAATTACATTTGTCGAGAATTAATTTTTTCTCATTGAGATTAAAATGAAGAAAGATGGGAGATATAAACACTCTGGTTAATAATCTAAGGAAGAAAACCGAACGATTGGTTGAGAAACATCAACACATCCAAAGTGAAAACGAACAACTTTCTGCTAAAGTTTTAGCCTTAAAAGAAGAATTAGTTCAAAAAAGTCAGCAAATAGAAGCTCTTGAAAATAATTTAAAATTATTGAAATTAGCCAAAAGTGTTGACAAAGAAAGTACCAAAGATGTGAAGTTGAAAATTAACGAAATGGTACGGGAAATAGATAAATGTATTGCTAAAATTAGTCAATAATTAAACATAACTCATGGAAGAGTTGTCCATAAAAATAAAAATTGCCAACAGGGTTTATCCGCTGACAATAGAACCGAAAGAGGAAGAAGGAATAAGAAAGGCAGCAGATAAAATAAATGAATCGATTAGTGAATACAAAAAAATGTATGCTACTAAAGATTTACAAGACTTGTTAGCAATGGTGTTGTTAGAAATAGCAACGGACAATTTGGAAATAAAAAACAAAGGTATGCTTATTAATACCTCAGTAGAAGATGATTTAATTAAGATTGATGAACTCATCAGTCAGCAACTATAACGTTCTTTAAATATAGAGCAATATATTATATTTATCGAGAATTTGAAATATAAAAATTCCCGTGCAAATTTATTTCGTTTGATAAACTAACGTTTTACTTAATTAAAACTAGCTCAAAAGCAGATAAAAACAGGCCCCTTGTAACTCCTTTATGGATATTCGCTTAGCGGACACGGGAAGTTTGATAACTACTTGGCAGTTTTATTTATATATTTTTTTGGGGTTTATCCAAGCCAAATTTGTGCGGGTTTTTTTATGCCTTAAAAATTAGTAAAACAGCTTATCTTCAATATCACTCAGTGGTACATAATTAACATTATTAACTAAATAAATTATGGACGTAATTAGTATTATTATTGGTATTGTAGTCGGTGCAGGAGTTGGCATCGGACTTACCATAGCCTTTCTTAAAAAAGGTATCGAATCAAAAAGCAAACAAATAATTGACGAAGCCAAAGCAGAAGCGGAAGTGCAACGAAAAGAAAAATTGCTTCAAGCAAAAGAAAAGTTCTTACAACTAAAAGAAGAACACGAAAAAATCATTAATGAAAGAACTCGTAAGGTTACTAATCTTGAAAACAGTGCAAAGCAAAAAAGTGATGCTGCTTCTAAACAACTAGAAGAGGTAAAGAGAAAAGAAGCAGAAATTACTAAGATTAAAGCTAATTTATCTCAGCAATTAGAAATTGTTACTGCAAAAGAAGAGGAGTTAGAAAAAAGCCACCGTAAACAAGTAGAAAGTCTTGAGAAAATTGCAGGAATTACTGCAGATGAGGCTAAAACTCAGTTGGTAGAAGCCCTTAAAGAAGAAGCTAAAACCAATGCATTAGCACATATTAAAGATATAGTTGAAGAGGCTAAAATTAATGCCAATAAAGAAGCTCGTAAAATTGTTGTACAAACCATACAACGGGTAGCTACAGAACAAGCTATTGAAAATTCTGTTTCTGTATTTAATATTGATGGTGATGATGTGAAAGGTAGAATTATTGGTAGAGAAGGAAGAAACATTAGAGCTTTAGAAGCTGCTACAGGTGTTGAAATTATTGTTGATGATACTCCTGAAGCTATTATTCTTTCTTGTTTTGACCCGGTTAGAAGAGAAATTGCCAGACTTTCATTACACCAATTGGTAACAGACGGGCGTATTCACCCGGCAAGAATTGAAGAGGTAGTAAAGAAAACGCAGAAACAAATTGAAGATGAAATTATAGAAATTGGTAAAAGAACAACTATTGATTTAGGTATTCATGGTTTACATCCTGAATTAATCAGAATGGTGGGAAGAATGAAATACCGTTCTTCTTACGGACAAAACTTACTACAACACTCGCGAGAAGTGGCTAACCTTTGTGCTACTATGGCATCTGAATTAGGACTGAACCCTAAATTAGCTAAACGTGCAGGATTACTACACGATATAGGTAAAGTGCCAGATGAGGATCCGGAATTGCCACATGCTATCTTGGGTATGAAAATAGCTGAGAAGTATAATGAAAAACCAGACATTTGTAATGCTATTGGAGCTCACCATGATGAGATTGAAATGACTACCTTAATTTCTCCAATTGTTCAGGTTTGTGATGCTATTTCAGGAGCAAGACCGGGAGCAAGAAGAGAGGTAATGGAATCTTACATTAAACGTATTAAAGAGTTGGAAAACATTGGCATGACTTATCCCGGTGTGGAACAAGCTTATGCGATACAAGCCGGTAGAGAGTTAAGGGTAATTGTAGAGAGCGGAAAAGTAACCGATACACAAGCGGATACCATTTCTTTTGAGTTAGCTCAAAAAATTCAAACAGAAATGACTTATCCCGGACAAGTAAAAGTTACTGTGATTCGTGAAAAAAGAGCTGTAAACTACGCTAAATAAAACTCACATTTTTATATACAAGAAAGGCTAACCGTACGGTTAGCCTTTCTTTGTTTTATATTAGTACCTTATCCTTCCATTTCAAAAAATTTATTGACTAATAAAATATGGTCGGGGTCGCCTAAAAGATAAAGTACATCATCTTGTAAAATCATGTTGTCGCTATCAATATCCGTAATGTAGTCTTTACCTCTTTTTATGGCTAACAGGGTAACACCATAGTCGCTTCTTAAAGCAGAAGAATTAAGCGATTTACCTACAATTTTATTTTTTCCTTGCGTAACATGTACAGTGGCAATCTCCATTTCATCATTACGCAATTGCATTACATCTTTTCCCGTTAAAATATTAACGGCACTGATGTCTCTTAGCATTTCATAATTTCTAGATCTGATATAATTTACAAATTGTTTAATATCGTCATTAGGAACCAAATATTTACGCAGTACACGAGTAAAAATTTCAATAGAGGTTTCAAACTCTTCAGGAATTACCTGATCTGCCCCTGCTTTAATGTTTTCTTCAATTTCGCTAATGTAGCGAGTTCTTACAATGATGTAAGCTGTACGGGTATAATTTCTAATGTTTCGCACAATTTTTTTGGTAGTTTCGGGCGAAGAAATAGCTACAACTACCACTCTTGCTTCGTGAGCATGAAGGTGTTTTAAAATAACATCGTTACACGCATCACCAAAAATAATAGGCTCATTATTGTCCTTTCCTTTTTTGATGGCTGCGGGATCTAAATCTACAATTAAATAAGGAATATTAGCTCTTTTAGCGGCTTTAGCAACATTTTCGCCATTCACACCATAACCAATAATAATAAGGTGGTCGTGATAATTTTCTTCTTCAATTTTATTGTTATGAGCGTTGTTTTTGGTAATGTTTTTTAATCTTCTTCTTACATTTTTAGGCAATGGAGTTTTAAATAAAAAGTCAGCAATTTTATCTGAAAAATCAATAACAAAAGGTGTTGCCCCCATACTCATTATGGATATTGCTAAAAAATGTTGATAAATAGTATTGCTCATTAACTCATACTGCATACCTGTTGCCGAAAGTAAAAAAGCAAATTCTCCTACCTGGAAAAGGCTAAGTGCGGTGAGTATAACTGTTCTAGGAGGATATTTTAGCACTAAAACGGTTATTACCAAAATAATAATTTTTAGGACTACAACACCAAAAGCAATTAAGTGAATAGAAACGATGTTGTTAAAGAAAAATTCTAAATCCAATAACATCCCAATAGAAACAAAGAAAAAGCTAATAAAAATTTCTCTGAAGGGAAGGATGTTAGCCGTTGCTTGGTGACTATATTCCGATTCGGATATAATTAATCCGGCAAAAAAAGCTCCTAATGCCAAAGACAAACCCACTGCTGAAGTAAGCCAAGCGGTAGCAAAACAAAGCACTACAGTTGTTAAAATAAATAACTCTCTACTTTTAGCTTTTACCACAGACTTGAATAATAATGGAACAACATATTTTCCTAATAAAAATAAGACTATCAGTACTCCTGCAAGTTTTACCACCAACATTAGTAAGTCATGCACAGGGTCTTCTGATTGTCCTGCTAAAAGTGGCGTAACCAACATCATCAGCACCACAATAATATCTTGAAAAATCAATATCCCCACTGCAACTCTACCATGCGGAGCGGTTATTTCACCTTTTTCTTGAAGCATTTTAAGTACAATGGCTGTACTACTTAATGAAAATAAGAATCCAATAAAAATGGAGGTTTGTAGAGGTAAGCCCATCCATGTAGCACAAAGTGTTGTAAGTCCTATTGTCCCTCCAACCTGCATCATACCACCCCAGAGTACCGTATTTTTAATGGAAACTAGTCCTTTTAAGGAGAATTCTATACCAATTACAAACAACAGGAAGATAATACCTATTTCTGATAATAACTCTACTTCATGTCCGGCACTCACTAAGTTTAGCCCGTGTGGACCACTAATAATTCCGGTAATTAAAAATCCTAAAATGGGTGGGATTTTTAGTCTGTTAAAAAGTAAAATGATGAGTACAGAAAGTCCTAAAATGATGACAATGTCTTTTAAAATAGGAATTTCCATATAGTTTTTTGAGTTAGGTTTTTACAAGTCCCACACCGATTTTCTTTTTCTGAACTTAAAATAATCTTTATGTTCTAGAATAAAAGCCATGATAAGGTAAATAATCAGTGGAGACCCCAAAGTTAAGAAAGAGATGTAAATAAAAAACATTCTTATTTTGGAAGTTTTTAGTTGAAGTTTTTCACCCCACCAAGCACATACTCCAAACGCTTTTTCCTCAAAATAGGCTTTAATTTTTTTTATCATAACAATAAGCTTATTCTATGCGAAGATAATGATTTTTGGGGAGATATTTGTTTTAATTCTTAAACTGAATTTAATAGTTTATTCCCCACATAACAACTCAAACATTTTTTTGGTGTGCAGTAGTTATTTTTGAGTTCAATTAGTGCTTGTGTTTTAGCGGCATTGTTGGATTCAATTCCTAAAGCTTTCCAGTTGGTAATGATGGAGTTGGCTTCAGCAGGTGTTTGTTCCAACAATTGTAAGGCTAAATGGATGTATTTTTCTTGTTGATGTTGTTTTCCATAAACAAACAAAAACGGTGCTACCACATTAATTATCAAATTATTCAATAGAGTTTTGCCTACTTTTTTAGGTTTGGAATTAGCTTCAACACCAAATTGATAGTGGGTTGACCAATATGCTGATGCTTCGGTTTTAAATAATTGTTGAATAGATTTTACCTCTTTTAACTCTAGGATTTTTGAGAATAATCTGGGATGGCTTTTCAACAACATAGCCAACTGACTAATACGAATAGTTGGGAAATTAGATGGTCGTAATTTGGAAAATTTCCATGTAACTTTATCGATGGCTTGCAGTTGAAACTTAGCTTGTAAAAAAGCATATTCTTTTTTCAATCGTTGAAAATATTCATCATTTAAATCATCATTTAAAAACCCTGCTTGTCCATACAACAAGGCTTCAACACTTATTTGTTGCGGATGTTTTTCAATAATTTTTAAGGGTGTGTTTTGAGCCAATTGTTCAAAGGGAATAGCATTAACATTCAGCCCGAAATACTTAAATAAAAAGTGATAAAAAGTTCCATCTAAATTATTTTTATTCTGTTTTAAGTGATTAGTTATAAGAATTGTTTTTCTTTCTAAACGTTCTAAAAGCAACCTCTCCAACCAATTATTAAATTCAAATGTTGTAACTTTATTTAGCTGATTTCCACAAGGAATTTTATTTTTAGAATAAATAAGTTGATGGTAATGATGCAGTAAGTCTAAATCAATGTTTTCTTTTAATTCTAATGTGGGAATAAGGTTGTTATTGGTGTTTTTTACCTCAGCATTATCTTCATAAACTACATGTAAAATTACATTGTCGTAAGCTTTGTCTTTTTGATGGAGGTGAGCATTCCAATCGGAAGATTTTAAGTGAATTTCTACATTCCCTGCCCAAGTGGTATTCTCAATTTTAAGTTGAGCATTAAAAAAATCCGGTCCGGAATCTTGATTGTGAACACCAACCTTTACTATTTGGATAGTTTCCCCATTAGTGGTAACTAAATGTTGTGTTTTAAAGCGTTTAAACTTCCATATATAATGTAGAAAATCTTCTTTAAACATAACTTAGTAAATAAAGTTAGCAGCTAGTATAATAGTAAATAGTAATTAGCTGTCAAAAATTAAAATTACTTTTATTTTTTATTTTGGCTCCCCAACTCCATACCAATAACAATACTGAAAGAGCTGCCAACACTCTTCCTATCCAATCTCCCGAACGGACATAAAAAGTTTCTGCAGTATTTAAGTTAATATCTCCTTTAATAACACCTTTTTGCCACCAACCAATTGGTTGTAGTACATCACCACGCTGATTAATAAAACAAGAAATTCCTGTATTAGCACTTCTGGCAATACTTCTACGAGTTTCTATAGCTCTTAATCTACCATAAGCCAAGTGTTGTTTATAGCCTGGGCTATCATCCCACCAACCATCATTAGTAATAATGAAAGCTGCATGTGCACCTTTTTGTACGTAAGTGCCAAAATATTCTCCGTAAATAGATTCATAACAGATTACAGGAGCGATGTTTATTTTATCATTTATTAGATTAAAAGCTTCTTTTTCGGAACCTAAACTGCCTAACGTTCCTCCTAAATTAATAGCAAATTTTTCTAAGGGACTAAATACTTTAGGGTAAGGTAATTTTTCTACTCCCAACACTAGTTTAGACTTATGATAAATCTGCATTGGAGCATCATGTTTTAGTTGTAAAGCTGTATTAAAAGCATCATACCAACCACCTGTTTGTCTGTCGGGGCGAGCAGTTGCTGTTGGTTTTTCTAAGGAAGCTTTATATTCTCTGTAAGTTGATGCTCCAATAATTAAAGTGATGTGAGGATTGTTTTTTAGCCAATTTTGCAACATTCGGTAAGCATTGCTTTCTTCAGGCTTGGTTTCTACAAAACCTCTTGGTATAGCCGTTTCTGGAGCTACAACATAAGTGGTGTTTTGTGTGATTTTTGATTGAGCCAATTGTAAAATATTCGCAATTTGTTCATCTTCAGTCATTCTACCAAATTTGTCTTTATAAGGATCTATATTTGGCTGAACCACCACTACTTCAATAGGATTTTCGGTTTCTACATAATTACTGTAAGTGTTATAAGAATAAATCATTGGAGCCAATAATAACACTAACATTACTATGACCATTTTTATATTGTTCAAAAAACTTTCTTTTCTTATCACATAAGCCTGATAAAAATGATAAACAACAATATTCATTAATAGAATCCATAGCGAACCACCCATAACACCAGTATATTCATACCACTGTATCCATTTTGGATTGTTGGCAAAAATATTTCCTAATGTATTCCAAGGGTGAGAAAACTCCCAATTATAATGCACCCATTCAAAACCTATCCAAAAAGCTACCAAAGCAATGTAACCTCTTTTATTCCCTAAGTGCTTTTTTGCCGTATGGAACCACATAAAAATAATAGTCATAAATAGGGAATAAAGTACTTCTGCCATTACCATTCCTGCTTCCGAAGAATACCAAATCCACCAAGTGGTGTAGGTATTGAAGATTAAAAATGTAAGGTAGGTATATAGAAATAAATGCCACTTAGAATATTTTTCGGGTTGAGATGCAATAATTTCTTCCAATACTAAAAGCGGAACAAAAGCAATAAAAATTAAAATGGATAGACTTCCTGTTTCAGGCCAAGCTATACCCATTAATAAACCACTTAATACAGCAAGTCCTAAAAGTTTAAATTTATGCATCATCAAAATAATTTTATGATGTAAAAATACATAACTATACATTTAAAGAAGATTTTTATCTGTGTTTACATTAATTTTTTTGGAATTATTAAAAATTTACTACTTTGCAGTTTTGTAATATATGTATCCTGTACTTTCATTTTGTAGAATAAGTATTTCGGGTTGAAAAGTATATGCTTCTAACTAATAAAGTCCATGTAGCTTTTTTAATGTTATAAACATAAATTTCTTAAGTTTATAAAAAATTATAACGATGAAATATTCTGTATTAAAAATAGCTTTTTTGTTTATACTGTTTCAGTATGGTAATGTGCTTCTAGCTCAACATAATTCTAATTATCCTCATGCACACGAACATGAAGAAAACCTATCAAATAAAGTAGAGCATTTGTCTTTTAAAGATACTTTTTTAGGTAGTGAGGATAATTTTCAGGTTTGCTATCCTAAAGATCATAGAAATTTTTTTTACATGATTTTTCTATTGATTTTATTAGTAGCTATTTTGGCCATTTTTACATTTATAAATGTTAGAAAAAACAACAAATTACTAGGAATACAAAATAAAATTATTGAAGAAAAAAATAAGGATTTAGTAGATAGCATAAAATACTCTTTGCAAATACAAAAATCTATATTACCCAAACAAGATGTTGTTAAAAATGCTTTTGAAAATATTTTTATTTTGTATTATCCTAAAGATATTGTGAGTGGAGATTTTTATTGGGTTTTTTCTGATGAGCGTTATGCATATGTTGCGGTTGTTGATTGTACGGGTCATGGTGTGCCAGGTGCATTTTTGTCGTTAATAGGAAATAATGCTATAAACAAAGCCGTAAAAGAAGATGGAGAAACAGATCCGGGAGCCATTTTAGATAAAATGAATTATTATGTAAAAGAAACATTGAATCAACAAAGTGAAGGCGAGTTAAAGGATGGAATGGAGGTGTCTTTATGTAAATTTGATAAAATAGATAACACACTATATTTTGCAGGAGCTAATTTAAGTATGGTTTATTTTAAAGAAGGAGAGTTAAACATAGTAAAAGGAAGTAAATGTACAGTTGGTTCAGTACAACCCCATGTTAAAGGAGCACCAACAACTCATATAATACAACTCAGTAAAGGAGATAGTTATTATCTTTATACAGATGGGATTATTGACCAATTTGGTGGAGAAAGTTCCAAAAAATTCAAAATTACCGGATTGAAAAAGTTATTAACTTCTATATATCGAAAAGATATTGTTAGTCAGCAAAAAGAAGTTATTAATACATTTGAAGCTTGGAAAAAAGATCAAGAACAGTTGGATGATGTTTGTATTATTGGCGTGAGAATTTGATGCAATTAAATAGCGAAACATTAGATAATAAAATCTTCAATTTGATCGAATACCTTATTATTTTGTTGTTAATGAAAGTAATAGGTTTTATGTGAGTTATTGCGAAAAAAATTATAAATAAAATTTGAATTATTGTTTGTTTTAATAATTATTATTTACATATATTTGCATCCGCTTTTAAAAAGCAGTTGGGGAGATTAGCTCAGTTGGTTCAGAGCATCTCGTTTACACCGAGAGGGTCGGGGGTTCGAATCCCTCATCTCCCACAACCGAAAAAGCCGAACATTTAGTGTTCGGCTTTTTTATTTTAATACATTAAGGCTTTGTATGTAATTCATTTAATGAATTAGTTTGGTAAGTAATAAATAGCCGAGCATTAATGCCATAATAGCAATTAGTACCCAATAAGTCCCTTTAAATAAATTCTTATTCCTTTTTCTATCTTTTAAAAATTGAAAGGTTAGTATAACTAAAAATGAGATGATAAAAATTAGTGCGAATATTTTTTGGCCTTGAGAAAACATATTTTTATTAAAATTTAAAATGGACAAATATTCTTCCGAAGTTTTTAGCGTCTTTTTCTAATCGGTGGTATTGGTTTTTTATGGAAGGTAATTGTAAAAATCGGATGACTTTTTTCTTTAATTGTCCTGAACCTTTTCCCGGAATAATTTCTACTAACTTAATTTTTTTGTTAACGGCTTCTTTTATTATTTCTTCTAGAGCGTTGTCTATCTGTTGTCCTTTGTTATAAATATCGTGTAAATCGAGTTTAAGTTTACTCATTCATATAATATTTATTGGGCAGATGAAGCGGTTACTATCCAGTCTTTATCTTTTTTCTGCATGGTAACTTCGATTTTTAGAGGATTTGCCTTTCTAAAAGATGCTTTAATTAGGACACTATCACCTTCAAAATGCATTACTTCAAAAATAAAGTAACTGTCTAAACTTCCTTTGTAAATATTTTTAAAAGTTTCAATTTCCTCAAAAGTCATTACCTTAACTCTTTTATTAAACTTAAAAACAATCAGGTTGTTAGGGATTTTATCATCATTTATTATTAGAATTGGCGTTTGTCCCGACATCTCATCACCATTATAATGTTTTTTTAAAACTTCTAAATCAAGTGTCTTTTGAATTACCAAATTGATGTCTCTTGCACTTTGGGCAAACATGATTGCCGGAAGTAAGAATAATATGAGGAGTAGCTTTTTCATTATTATATTGGTGCTAAAATATTGTTAGTTATTAAATTCCAATGAATTTTTAATAATCGAACAAATATAATAAGTTTACTCAAATAGTTACGAAAAAATGAAACTTTTGTTTTCATATATTTCTAACATGTTGTTTTAACTCAGGGTAAAATTGTTCAAAATCTGTTTTTAATTCACTTTTGAATTTTAATAACAAATGATGTGCCACTTGCATATCGTTTTCAAAAGTTGTTCTTCGCGACAATCCCGTTAAAGCCCTTTGTATTCCTTCTATTGAGGAATAATTGTAAAGCCAATTGTTTTTGCTCATATGATGAAAAATAAAACTAGTTTTTGGAGTTAATAAGTTAATATTTTTATTTAAAACAGAATAAGTTTTTAGGCTAAATTCTTTCAATTCAAAAGTTGAATAATGATGAAAATTGCTTGCTAAAAAATAATCGTAAAAAACATCAATAACAACAGGGGTGTATTTTCTCTGAAATTTTCTGATTAAATTTTTACTATTTTTTACTATTGGATGATTATCGGTAAATGTGTCAATCTCTCTATGCAATAAGATACCTTGTTGAATAGCTTTAGGATATTTCTTATACTGATTTCCTTTTACATCATCAGCAATAAAATTCCCAACAATTAATGCTTCGTTTTGTTGCGAAAGTAGAAAATGAGCCAAATAATTCATCGATTTTTTCCTTTAATCTATAAAAATTACCATTAGTGTAATTTATCTTCATTATTTACACCATACTCTCTATTTTTGTTTCATTATTTAACTTATAAACTAAAAAATATGAAATTTTTAATACCTATAGCCTTATTTTTAATATCTATAAGCAGTGTATTTGGTCAAGATAAATATTCATTTTATATGGATTTGAACAAAATTAGTAATGATTTAATAGAAGTTACTTTAGAAACTCCGTCAATTAAAGAGAGTAAAATAATTTATAACATGCCTAAAATTGTTCCAGGTACGTATCAAATTTACGATTTCGGACAATATGTGATGGATTTTCAGGCTTTTGATGCAAACGGAAAAAGTCTTTATGTAAATAGGTTGGATGATAACAGATGGGAAATTCATGATGCTGATAAGATGAAAAAAATAGCTTATTGGGTAGAAGATACTTGGGATGCAGATGTAGATGAATTGGTTTTTGAACCGGGAGGAACTAACATTGAAGAAAAAGAAAATGTGGTATTGAATAACCATGGCTTTTTTGGTTATTTCGATAACATGAAAAACTTAATTTATGAGTTAAACATTACCAGACCTGTTGATTTTTTCGGTTCTACAGGGTTAACTAATATAACCACTACAGGTAATACAGATAAGTTTACTATTGATAATTATATGGATTTGGTGGATTCACCAATTATGTATAATCAGCCGGATACAGTAACCTTTAAAATTGCAGAAACATCTATTTTAGTTTCTGTTTATTCTAAAAATAAGGTGGCTCCGGCAGAAGTTTTAGCTAAAGATATTAAAGGAATTTTAGAGGCTCAAAAAGAATATTTAGGTGGAAAACTACCCGTAGATAAATATGCTTTCATTATTTATCTTTATGAAGGAGTAAGTGGCTCTGGAGGAAGTGGAGCCTTGGAGCATTCTTATTCTTCATTTTATTATTTGCCGGAAATGGATCCGGCAAGATTATCAGGTTTTTTGGTAGATGTAGCCGCTCATGAATTTTTTCATATAGTTACTCCTCTAAATATTCACTCAGAAGAAATTGGCAATTTTGATTACATTAACCCTAAAATGTCAAAACATTTATGGTTGTACGAAGGAGTTACAGAATATTTTGCCAATCATGTTCAGGTTTATCAAAACATGATTACTCCCGAAGCTTATTTTGATGTGTTAATGGATAAAATGGCTACGGCAGAAAGTTTTAAAGATGATTTGCCGTTTACAAAAATGAGTTTAGGTGCATTAGATGCACATCAAGACCAATACATGAATGTGTATAATAAAGGAGCATTAATAGGTTTGTGTTTAGATATTTTAATAAGAGAACAAACCAGTGGAAAAAAAGGTTTGAAAGATTTAATGTTAATGTTATCAGAAGAATACGGAAAAGATGTTTCTTTTAAAGATGATGAGCTTTTTGATAAGATTGCTCAATTAATTTCACCAGAATTACATGCTTTCTTTGCCAATTATGTAGAAGGTTCTAAGCCATTACCTTTCGAAGAAGTGTTGGCTAAAGTAGGTGTTGATTTTAAAACAGATGTTACTATTAAAGAAGTTGGTTTTGGTGGTGCAACTATTGGGTTTAATATGGAAACACAACGACTTTTTGTTATGGACGTTGCCGATTTAAATAAGTTTGGTAAAAAATTAAAGATTAAAATTAATGATGAAATTTTAGCTATTAATGGCAAAGAGCTTACTTTAGATAATTTAGAAGATGTAATTATTGACTACCAAACGAATACTGAAGATGGTGAAAAAGTAGAAATTTTAGTAGAAAGAAAAGTGAAGGGTAAAATAATTCCGGTTTTACTAAAAGCTAAAGCAATACAAACTGAAGCAACACAAGATTACTATATAGCTATTAATCCAAATGCTACCGAACAACAAGTGCAGTTGAGAAAAACTTGGTTAGGACAATAAAAAACAATGAGTAAGTGAAATAATTTAGCTATTTCGCTTACTTTTATTGTCTAAATTAAAATTAGATTGAGTTATTCCAGAACTAAAATATATTGGCTACTCCAGCTTTTTGGATGGGCTATTTATGTAAGTGTTGTTGGATATTTCAATTTTCTATCTAATAATGATTTGTCTGTTTCCTTTTGGTTGAGTTTAGGCTCCATTTTTTTGATTACCTTATTAATCTCACATTTATTTAGGTGTATCATTATTATTAGAAATTTAATGGGTTTGCCGGTAACGCAACTCATTATCCCTATTTTTTTTGGGTCTTTACTACAAGCACTTGTTACTTACTTTTTAAAGTTAATTGTCATAGAAAAGCTAATTGAAGGTAGAGCATTTTCTATATCTTTAAATAGTTTAATAACAGGGGTTTTAAGTTGGTTTTTCATTTATTTGTTGTGGTCACTTGTTTATTTTTTATTTCACTATGTAACCAATTATAAAAAGGAAGAAATTAAAAATTTAAAATGGCAGGCAGCTAAAAATGAAATTGAGCTGAACAGATTAATTTCTCAGTTAAATCCACATTTTGTTTTTAATTCTATGAATAGTATCAGAGCTTTAATTGATGAAAATCCTCTATTGGCAAAAAAAGCGGTAACAGAACTATCAAATGTGCTCAGAAACTCTTTGTTGATGGGAAAAAAGACTTTAGTTCCATTTTCTGAAGAGCTTAAAATGGTAGAAGATTATTTAAGTTTAGAAAAAATGCGTTTTGAAGAAAAGCTAACCATTAAATTAGCAATAAATGAAAACACCAAAAACTTTTTGGTGCCACCATTAATGATACAAACCTTAGTTGAGAATGCTATAAAACACGGTACTTCTAAACTTCCAAAAGGTGGGACGGTAGAAATAACAGCTTCAGTAGAAGCTGATAAGCTAAAAGTAATTATTTACAATAGTGGGCATTATGATGAACAGGCTAGTTCAGAAACAGGTTTTGGATTAGCAAATACCAAACAACGCTTAGATTTACTTTATGGAAAAGAGGCTCTCTTTTCCATAAAAAATGAAGAAGAAAGAGTAAAAACAATGGTTGTTATTCCGAGTAAGTAAAAATCTTTAAAGATTAAACTAATTAATTCTCCAAAATCTTAAATTCTGAACGCCTGTTTTGTTGATGAGCAGCTTCTTTTTCTTGCTCAGTAGCCATTTTGTTTATTACCTCTTCTTTTACTAATGGTTGAGATTCTCCATAACCTTTAGCAATTAACCGAGAACGGTCAATTCCTTTAGAGGTTAAATAATCTACGCACGATTGAGCTCTTTCTTGAGATAATTTTAAATTATATGCATCACCACCTCTCGAATCAGTATGAGCAGCTAATTCTACTTTCATCTTAGCATTTTTGTTAAGCAATTCAACTACTTTATCTAATTCATTATATGATGAAGACCTTAAACTAGCCTTGTTATAGTCATAAAAAATATTCATTAAGACTACTTTTTTACCTTTTTCAATTTTATCCAAACCAATGTTCTTCTCAATCTCTTGAAAAGCAGCAGTATCAGGAATATTGATGTTTTCAGAATAGAACAAGTATCCTTCTTTTTTCACACTAATTCCGTAATCATGTCCAGCAGGAAGAGAAACCATGTATTTCCCCGTTGCACTATTTGATTCGTAAGAAGATACCATTTCATTTTTATCATTATCAAAAATTTCTATTAAAGCACTTAATGGTTGTTTTGTTTTGTTGTCAAAAACAATTCCTTTTAACAAAGTAAGTTTGGGGCGACTATTATTTTTAATTTCATCAAGAAAAACTATTTTATAAATGTCTCTTTTGCCTTCACCACCTGTTTTTCCAGAAGTGTAATATCCGTGTTCGCCATTTGCTGTTAGTACAAAAGCAACATCATCACCGGCTGAATTTATAGGGTATCCTAAATTTTGAGGAGTAGTCCATTTTCCTTTGTCTAAGATACTTTTAAAAATATCAAAACCTCCCATAGAGTTGTTTCCATTTGAGCTGAAGTAAAGCGTTTTTCCATCAGGATGAAGAAAGATAGCATCTTCATCAAATTCAGTATTTATAGGGCTGCCCAGATTTTCAGCTTCTCCCCAATTACCTTCTTTATCTTGTGTACACTTATAAATATCTTTTCCACCTTTTCCTTCTGGTCTGTCACTAACAAAATAAATGGTTTTTCCGGTGTAGTCGTAACTTGCAGAAGTTTCTTGATATTTTGATGTAATAGGTTTAGGTAGTTCAGTTGGTTCGGTCCATTCAGTACCTTTTTTCTCGGTAACGTAAATATTTCCTATTCCTTTTTGGTTATCTCTATAAATAAAAAGTTTCTGACCATCAATAGAAAGGCCAACAGTAGCATCGTGTGATTCGCTATTTACCGGTTTGCCCAAATTAATCGCAGTTTGCCAATTTTCATCATCACCTTTGGAACTATAGTAAATATCTTCATAAAAATCATCAATTTGGATGTCTCTTCCGCTACCTTCTGTGTCATTTCTTCTTGAAGTAAAAAATATTTCAGACTCATCAGCAGTAATAACTGGAACATATTCTTGATTTGATGAATTAATAGACTTTCCAACATTTATAATTTCTACATTAATAGGTGTTTTGATGAGTTTTTTTGCGTAAGTACATTCTTTAATTTTTTTATCGATATTATTTAAAGCATTAGGTTTGATATTAGATCCCTTTGTTTTTGCATTACGGTAGAGTTTTATAGCTTCATCAAATTCATTTTCACGATGTTTTATTTGAGCATTTAAATAAATAAAATAGCCATCTGGTTGAGCGTCTAATTTAAAAACACTTTCTAATAGTTGTTTGGCTTTATGAATATTGTCTGTTTGAAAATAACAATCAGCAATTTTTCCATTTAATTCAGCATTATTTGGATTGAAATTTTGGGCTTTTTCAAAAGGTTCGATGGCTTTTGAAAACACACCATTAAAATAAGCCATATTGCCTTCATTTAAGTCTGTTAAAGCTTGTTTGAAACCATCTTTGTTGTTGCTAAAGTTTTTTTTGTCGAAATCAATGTTTTGAGCCAATACTGAAAAAAAAGTAATCATTGATAATAAGGTAGTTAAGAGTGTTTTTTTCATTTTGAAACTTAGTTTGTATAATAATTGGCTAAAATATAAAAAAATAGAGCAAAGTGAAATATAAAAATATTTTTATTTTAGTAGTCTATTTTTATAGTCGATAATTAAAAAACATTGTTAAATGGGTGTTTAAGTTGGTTTGACAGATGTTTTATATTAACACTCTAACATTAATAGTAGTTAGATAAAAAGTTTTAAGTTTGTAGTCACTAGACCTGTTTATTTTGTGTTAGTTTACAGGTGGTTAAGGAGTAATAAGTAATGATTTAACCACCTAACAAATATGCTTTTTTATTTATACAAGGATGTTTGTTACCTTTACACTTTTAAATATAAACAGATGAAAAAATTAGCGTGTTTTTCAGTATTAGTATTGTTATTATTTGTTGTGTCGTGTCAATCGGATAAAAAATCGGATAGTTATTACGATCAGATGAACAAAAAAGCTACAGCAGAGGAGTTGTTGCAACGAATTAATTTACCTATTGATAAAGTTGCTAAAAAAGAGAAGAAAAAGAATTTAATAGAGCAAGATGACGATTTGTTGGTTTATAAGTATGAATTAAGTGAATTAGATTTTTATGAATTGACCTATGTGTTTGATGAATTGGGTTGTTTTGAAGTAGGATTAGACTTCCAAGTGAATAACAAGGAACAGTTAGGTATATTAAAAGAGGCATACACTAAACAGTTTAATGAGTCGAAAGATTTTAGGCTGGAAAATGATATTAATGGGTTAGCCAGATGGTTAAAAAATGATGAAAGTATTACCGTAGAATTAGATTATGCACTGCAAGAAGATGGCATTTTAGCATTAACCATTTTTGCAAATGAATAAATTTTCTTTAAGCATTTGAAAATAAAGAAAATTTGTTTACTTTTGCCGTCCTTTTTTTAAGAGGAATAACAATTATTTATAAACAAAAAACATTAAAAAAATGACTAAACGTTATGAAACTGTTTTCATTTTAACTCCCGTTTTATCTGTAGATCAGGTAAAGGAAACAGTAGTAAACTTTAAAAAGTTTTTAAAAGATTCAGGTGCTAAGTTGATGCACGAAGAAGATTGGGGATTAAGAAAATTAGCTTATCCAATTCAAAAAAAATCAACAGGTTTTTACCATTTGTTTGAGTACGAAATAGAAGGAGAGGCTATTGCAAATATTGAAGTAGCTTTGAAGAGAGATGAAAAAGTAATGCGTTTTCTAACAGTAGCTTTAGATAAGCACGCTATTGCTTTCGTAGAATCAAGAAAAAACAGAAGTAAAAAAGCTGAACCAACAACAGCTGAATAATTAACTTTAAAAAACTAAGAATCATGTCAGAAAATTCATCAGAAATTAGATATTTAACTCCTCCAAATATTGAGTTAACCAAAGAAAAATATTGTAGATTTAAAAAACATAAAATCAAATACATTGACTATAAAGACGAAAAGTTTTTATTGCAATTTGTAAATGAGCAGGGAAAATTGCTTCCTAGAAGAATTACTGGAACTTCTTTAAAATACCAAAGAAAAGTTTCTCAAGCAGTAAAAAGAGCGAGACATTTAGCGTTAATGCCTTATGTAGCTGATATGCTTAAATAATTCAAACTAAGTTTAAACCTACAAACACTTTAGAAAAATGAAAATTATATTAAACGAAAATATAGAAAACTTAGGATTTAAGAATGATGTTGTTACTGTGAAAAACGGTTATGGCAGAAACTTCCTTATCCCTCAAGGAATGGCTAAAATAGCTACTCCATCTGCTTTAAAAGTTTTAGCAGAAAATTTAAAACAACAAGCAGTTAAAAACCAAAAAATTAAGGAAGAAGCAGAGAAAGCAGCAGACAAATTATCAAAAACTGTTTTGAAAATTGGTGCTAAAGCTGGAGAAAACGGAAAGATTTTTGGTTCTATCAATACGATACAAATTGCTGAAGCAGCAGAAAAAGCAGGCATTGTATTAGATAAAAAATTAATTAAATTGAAAGGTGATGCAATTAAAAACTTAGGAGCTTACGAAGCGGAAGTTAAATTGCATAAAGAAGTAGATGCAATAATTAAATTTGAAGTAGTTGAAGAATAAAAATTAATTACTATATTTGCAGCGAAATAAATAAGAATCGATAAAGAGGGGACAGGCGTCCCCTCTTTTATTTATCTAAGAATGATAACAGAAGAACAAATATTATCCTTGGTTACGCCAACACTTGAAGAAAAAAATGCCTTTATAGTAATGTTGGATATTAGACCCGGAAATAATATTTTATTAGAAGTAGATAGTTTAGAGGGAGTTAAAATTAGTGATTGTGTAGATATTAGCAGAGCAATAGAACACAAATTAGATAGAGAAACAGAAGATTTTGAATTACAAGTCTCCTCACCGGGGTTAGATAAGCCTCTTAGAGTGAAACAACAATACGATAAAAATATTGGAAGAGAACTGAAAATTACTACTAATGATGATGAGCAGCTAAAAGGAAAACTGATTGAAGTAACAGATGGGTACATTACTATTGAAAAAGAAGTAAAAGAAAAAGTAGGGAAGAAAAAGAAAATTTCAATACAAAACGAGCAAATAAATTTTAATAATATAAAAGAAACTAAAATAATAATTTCATTTAAATAAAAATAACCAACCATGGAAAGCGTAAACCTAATTGATTCATTTGAAGAGTTTAAAGAGTTTAAAGATATTGATAGAGTAACTCTAATGAATATACTAGAAAATGTTTTTAGAAGCACTATTAAAAAGAAATATGGTGATGACGATAACTTTGACTTTATTGTGAATGTTGATAAAGGAGATTTAGAAATTTGGAGAAACAGAGAAATTGTTCACGATGGTGAAGTAGAAGATGAAAATAGAGAAATTGCTTATTCTGATGCGATTAAAATTGAGCCTGATTTTGAAATTGGTGAAGAAGTTTCTGAGGAAGTGAAAATTGAAGACTTTGGAAGAAGGTTGGTGTTGTCGCTTCGTCAGAACTTGATGTCGAAATTAATGGAATTAGAAAAAGATAATATTTACAAACAATATAAAGATAGAGTTGGAGAGCTTATAACTGGAGAGGTTTACCAAATTTGGAAAAGAGAAATTTTAATTCTTGATGATCAAGATAATGAATTGATTTTGCCAAAATCGGAACAAATTCCAAGTGATAGGTTTAAAAAAGGAGATAGTGTAAGGGCAGTTGTGGTTCGTGTTGATATGAAAAATAATAAACCTGCAATTATACTTTCAAGAACATCTCCATTGTTTTTAGAAAGATTGTTTGAATTAGAAGTTCCTGAAATTTTTGACGGATTAATTACCATCAAAAATATAGTTAGAGAACCAGGAGAAAGGGCAAAGGTAGCAGTAGAGTCTTATGATGATAGAATTGATCCTGTAGGAGCTTGTGTAGGGATGAAAGGAGCTAGAATTCATGGAATTGTTAGAGAGTTAAGAAATGAAAATATTGATGTAATTAATTATACCAACAATATTGAACTATATATTCAAAGAGCATTAAGTCCAGCAAAAACAACTTCTATTAAATTAGACAGAGAAACTAAAAAAGCAGAAGTGTTTTTAAAACCAGATCAAATATCGTTAGCCATTGGTAAAGGAGGGCATAATATTAAGTTGGCTGGAAAATTAGTAGGTTTTGAAATAGACGTTTATAGAGATATTGATGATGATTCTGATGATGTCGCATTAGATGAATTTGCTGATGAAATAGAAGGATGGGTATTGGAAGAACTTAAATCTATCGGATGCGATACTGCAAGAAGTGTATTGGATTTATCGGTTGAGGAATTAGTTAAGAGAACAGATTTAGAAATAGAAACTGTGGAAGACGTTATGAGTATATTGAAAGAAGAGTTTGAAGATTAAATTTTTTTAAATTCCCCAGTATTTCATATATTAGTAGCACATTAAAATTATCGATTAAAATATAATCAATAATATTGTAAAAAAAGGATAAAAGTATGTCTAACGGATCACAAGTAAAACGATTAAGTAAAGTAGCAAAAGAATTTAACATTGGTATTCACACTATTGTTGAGTTTCTAGAATCTAAAAATATTAAGATTGAAAGCAATCCTAATACAAAATTAGATGAAGGTGTTTATGCTGTTTTACTTAATGAGTTTCAGCAAGATAAGAATACGAAAGAAGAATCCAAAAAGATAACAATAGGCTCTGAAAAAGAAACAATTTCTATAAAACCAATAGAAAAAAAGATAGAAGAAGAAAAAGTTGAAGAGAAACCAGAAGAACCTGTTGTTAAAGAAGAACCTGTTCAGGAAGAAGAGACAAAAGGACCTAAAATTATATCTAAAATAGATTTAGATAGTATTAATTCTAAAACTAGACCTGATAAAAAAGCAAAAACTGCTGAAAAGCAGGAGGAGAAGAAAGAGGAGCCTAAAAAAGAAACCCCAAAAGAGGAGAAGAAGGAGGAAGAGCCTAAAAAAGAAGGCCCTCAAAGTATTGAAACGGTTTATGAAAAATTAAATGAAATTAAAGTTCTAAGAACCATAGATCTTCCCGTTGAGAAGAAGTTTGAAAAAAGAAAACCAGTAGCATCATCTAATAAAGAAAAAAATGTTGTTGACGATGATAAGTCAGGAAATAAATCTAAAAGGAAAAGACTTAGTAAAAAAGTTGATTTATCAGATGCTCCAAGAAAGTTTGCTAAAAAAGGACAACAAAAAGGGGAGAGGGTAGAGAAAAAACAGGAATTAACAGAAAAACAAATTCAAGATCAGGTAAAAGAAACACTTGCTCGTTTAACAGGTGGAGGAAAAAGTAAATCTGTAAAACATAGAAAAGACAAAAGATTGGCAGCAAGTGAAGAGGCTCAGAAGAATGTAGAAAGAGAAGAAAAAGAAAAATCAATAATAAAAATTACTGAGTTTGTTACAGCAAATGAGCTGTCAAAATTAATGGATGTAAATGTTAATGAAGTAATTGGAGCTTGTATGAGCTTAGGTTTGTTTGTTTCAATAAATCAACGTTTAGATGCAGAAACCATTTCTATTATTGCAGAAGAGTTTGGTTATTCTGTTCAATTTATTTCTGCTTCAGAAAATTTAGATTTTGAACAAGAAGAGGAAGATGACCCTAAAGATTTATTAGATAGAGCACCAATAGTTACAGTGATGGGTCACGTAGATCATGGTAAAACATCTTTATTGGATTATGTTAGAAAAGCAAATGTAATTGCTGGTGAAGCAGGAGGGATTACTCAGCATATTGGAGCTTATTCGGTAACATTAGACAACGGTAAAAGAATGGCATTTTTAGATACTCCTGGTCATGAAGCCTTTACTGCTATGCGTGCTCGTGGAGCCCAGGTAACAGATATTGCTATTATTGTAATCGCAGCAGATGATAATATAATGCCACAAACAAAAGAGGCAATTAATCATGCTCAGGCTGCTGGAGTACCTATAGTTTTTGCTTTCAATAAAATTGATAAAGAAGGAGCAAATGTTGATAGATTAAGGGAAGAACTTTCTGCTATGAATATTTTAGTAGAAGAATGGGGAGGAAAATATCAAACACAAGAGATATCAGCAAAATTTGGTACCAATGTAGAAGAATTATTGGAAAAAGTATTGCTAGAAGCAGAAATGTTAGAATTAAAAGCAAATCCGAATAAAAAAGGTAGAGGAACAGTTATAGAATCAGAATTGGATAAAGGGAAAGGTTATGTTTCTACTTTGCTAGTTCAATCTGGGACAATGAAAGTTGGAGATGTGTTATTAGCTGGATGTTATAGTGGAAAAGTTAAAGCCATGTTTAATGAGCGTGGTACAAAAATTACAGAAGCAGGACCATCAACTCCTGTATCTTTATTAGGATTAAACGGAGCGCCAAGTGCGGGTGATAAGTTTTATGTAATGGAAGATGAGAGAGAAGCTAGAAATATTGCTGAAAGAAGACTTCAGTTAGTAAGAGAGCAAGGAGCTAGAACCAATAAACATATTACTTTAGATGAGATAGGAAGAAGATTAGCCATTGGAGACTTTAAAGAGCTTAATGTTATTATTAAAGGTGATGTGGATGGCTCTATTGAAGCACTATCTGATTCTTTACAAAAATTATCTACTGACCAAATTGAAGTAAATATCATACATAAATCTGTAGGACAAATTTCTGAATCGGATGTAATGTTGGCAGCAGCTTCTGATGCTATTATCATTGGTTTCCAAGTAAGACCGTCTGTAAATGCTAGAAAACTTGCTGAACAAGAACAAATAGATGTTAGGTTGTATTCGATTATTTACGATGCTATTGAAGAAATTAAAGATGCAATGGAAGGTATGTTAGCTCCTAAATTTGAGGAGAAAATTACCGGAACAGTTGAAATTAGAGAAATATTTAAAATTTCTAAAGTGGGAACAATTGCAGGGTGTATGGTTCAAGAAGGAAAAATTTATAGAACAAGCGATATTAGAGTTATTAGAGACGGAATTGTAGTTTATACAGGAAAATTAGGATCGCTTAAACGATTTAAAGATGATGTTAAAGAAGTTGCCAAAGGGTATGAATGTGGATTGAACATTGATAAGTTTAATGATATAAAAGAAGGGGACATTGTTGAAGCTTACGAACAAGTTGAAGTGAAACAAAAGATTTAATTTTTAATAAATTATTAGCTATAATCCTGATTGGTTTTTTACTGGTCAGGATTATTTTTTATCCCTATTTTTACAACTTTACTGATTAAAGTCAAATGAAAATACAACAATACCAAGGAAAAAAATTTTGTAAAAGTGAAGCCATAATGGTTGAAGATAATTTGACAATTGAGGAAGGCTTACAGATTTATATCAATAAGAAAACTTTTTCTATTACTATGCGAACTCCTGGAGATGATGAGGACTTGGTTAGAGGGTTGTTATATGCTGAAGATATTTACAGAGGAAAACAAGTGCTTCCAGTCATTCTTGAAAAAGATGAAAAAAATGCTGTTTCTAAAGCCTTTGTAGAGATAGATGAAAATCAATTGGGTAATGGTTATAAAAACAGTAGGAATTTATTATCTGTAAGTTCCTGTGGAATATGCGGACAACAAGAGTTACAGGAGCTTTCAGGGGGCGAAAAAATTGAAAAACAAGAGCAAATTATTGCTATAAAAGACCTTTACACCATGTTTGACACTATGAAAAAAGGTCAACCTACATTTCATCAATCGGGAGGCTCTCATGCAGCAGCAGCATTTGCTAAAGATAGTACTTTACTTTCGTTAAAAGAAGATGTTGGTAGACACAATGCAGTAGATAAAGTTATTGGAAACCTTGTAGCTACTAATCAACTAAAACAAGCAAAATGTATGGTGGTAAGTGGAAGGATTTCTTATGAAATTGTTGCGAAAGCTTATGCAGCTAAAATTCCGCTACTAGGAGCAGTTTCGGCTCCATCAAGTTTAGCAGTAGATTTTGCTAAAGAATTAGGTATAACACTACTTGGTTTTTGTAGAGAAAATAAAGCAACATGTTACGCTCATCAGCAAAGAATAAAAGAATAGAATTGTTTTTCTCTTCGTATTTTTGCTCAAAACATCTTTAACATTGACCAAGCCAATATCATATAAATTTTCCAAAAAAGAAAAACTGAAAAGTCAAAAAGAAATTGAATTGCTTTTTAAACAAGGAAAATCTATTAATCAGTTTCCTATAAGGCTAATTTATAAGGTGAAGACCGAAAAAAATAATATTCCTATTAACTTTGGTGTTAGTGTTCCTAAGAAAAAAATTAAGTTAGCTGTAAATCGTAATTTAATTAAAAGAAGAGTTAGAGAAGCTTACCGAATAAATAATAACGATTTAAAAACCAAGTTGCTTGAAAATTACAAAGAAATTAATATGATGGTGATTTATGGTGCGGAACAAATTTTGTCATACAAAGAGATAGAAGAAAAAATAAAAGTAATTTTATCACGTTTAAGAGATGCCTTGTGAAGTGGATAATAAGTAAAATAGTTGTTTTGCTAATAAGAGTTTACCAACTAAGTATTTCTCCATTTTTAGGAGCAAACTGTAGATACTCACCCACTTGTTCGCAATATAGTCTCGAGGCAATTGAAAAGTATGGGCCTCTTAAAGGAACTTGGTTGGCAATAAAAAGAATTTCATCTTGCCACCCTTGGGGAGGACATGGACACGATCCTGTACCTTAAGATAAATAAAGATTAAAGAATTAAATATGACACAAAAATTAAAAAAATACATTTTAATAGTAAGCATAACATTAGCAAGTGTTTTTTCGGTTGGTTTTGTAGATAGCTATTTTGAAGTTTCTAAAAACCTCGACATTTTCGCAACACTTTTTCGTGAATTAAATATTTACTATGTTGATGATACCGACCCGGGAGAGTTGATGAAAACTGGAATTGACGCCATGTTAGAATCTTTAGATCCTTACACTAATTATATTCCTGAATCTAATATTGAAGATTATAAGTTAATGACTACGGGGCAGTATGGAGGAATTGGAGCCTTGATTCAGCAACATGGTGAGCATGTAGTTATTTCTGAACCTTATGAAGGATTTGGAGCTTATAAAGCGGGTTTGTGGGCAGGAGATAGACTGTTAAAGATTGACGGAAAAGATGTTACAGACAAATCAACTTCAGAAATTAGAGATTTACTTTTAGGCCAACCTGGAACTACTTTAAATATTACAGTTGAAAGACCAGGGACAGAAGAACCAATTGAGAAAAAAGTGGTTAGAGAAGAAGTGAAAATTGACGATGTGCCTTATTATAAAATGTACTCAAATGATATAGGCTATATTAAGCTAAATGGATTTACTGAATCTGCCGGTGCAGAAGTAAAAGCAGCTTTTACAAAATTAAAGGAGCAAAATGCAAAATCTTTAATTTTAGATTTGAGAGGAAATGGTGGTGGATTAATGAAAGAAGCCATAGATATTGTAAATTATTTTGTTCCTAAAGGTTCTGAAGTAGTTAGCACCAAAGGTAAAATTAGCGATTGGGATAAAGTGTATAAAGCTACAGCAATGCCTATTGACACAGAAATTCCTATTGTAGTTTTGATAGATGAAATGTCTGCATCTGCCTCAGAGATTGTATCGGGAGCATTGCAAGATCATGATAGAGCTGTTATTATTGGAAATCGTTCGTTTGGAAAAGGATTGGTGCAACAAGTAAGACCATTGAGTTACAACTCAAAATTAAAAGTTACCGTTGCTAAATATTATACACCAAGTGGAAGATGTATTCAAAAATTAGATTATTCGCATAAAGATGAGGATGGAAAAGTAAATGCAATTCCGGATTCTTTAATAAGAGAGTTTAAAACTTTAAAAACGTATAGACCTGTATTTGATGGAATGGGAATTGAACCCGATATTAAAGTAGAAAAAAAGGAAATTAGCGATATTGCTACCAGCTTGTATTTAAAAAATCATTTATTTGATTATGCAACAGATTTCAAATTAAAAAATAATGCAATACCTGAAGTGGATGCATTTACTATTTCTGATGAAGAGTATGAAAAATTTGTGAAGTTTCTTGAAGGTAAAGATTACGACTATACTACAGATAGTGAGGCGTTGCTAGAAAAACTAGAAAAAGCTGCTAAAGCAGATAAATATTTTAAAAGCTTAGAAAATGAGTACAATGCTTTATTAAACAAATTAAAGCATAATAAAGAAGAAGATTTATATACCTTTAAAGAAGAGATAAAATATATTTTGGAAACAGAAATTGCTACTAGATATTATTATCAAAAAGGAAAAATGGAAGCATCTTTAAAAACAGACCCAGTAATGGAGAAAGCTATTGAAGTGCTTTCTGACAAACAAAAATATGATGCTATTTTCGCAGGGAATAATACAAAGCAAGATTAGTTTTTAATTTAAATTTTTTTCTAAAATGGGTTTTGTTTCCACTTATTCAAGAAACATGTATTTGTTTTTTTTGATGTTTATTGCAGTGGGACTCTCATTGTCTAAACCTCTTATAACTTTAGGAGAGCTTTGTATAGGTTTTTTATGGGTATTAGAAGGAAATCATCTAGAAAAAATAAAACGCTTTTTTAAAAATAGAACGGCACTTATATTAAGTTCAGTGTATCTGCTTACTCTTTTAGGACTTTTAAACACTACTAATTTCGATTTTGCGTTTGATGATATTAGAAGAAAGTTGCCGCTTTTTGTATTACCTTTTTTAATAGTTAGCTTTAAACCATTAACCAATAAAGAGTTTCGTTTAATTTTTTCGGTGTATGTTGGGGGTGTAATAACAGCTTCGCTTTGGAGCATCTTTGTAATGTTAGGAGGACTTAATGAGGTAATTATTGATAAAAGGGATTTATCAAGATTTAATTCTCATATTAGGTTTGGATTGGAAGTGTCGTTAGCTATTTTTGGAACTTTGTATTATGCTATAAAAGCAAAAAATAAAAAACAAAAGATAAGATGGATACTAAGTTTTGTGTGGTTAGCTAGCTTTCTATTTTTACTTAACTTAATAACTGGTATTACTGTAACAGCATTCACTTTTATGGTGTTGATTTTTTATTACGGAATAAAACATCACAAAATAACTGTAAAATTATCAGCAGTAGTAGTTGTTGTTGTAATTGTACTTTCAATAGTACTTTACATAAAAAGTTGTTATAAAGAGTATTTGTCCTTTAATGATGTCGAAGCTTTGCCGATACAAGAATTTTCTCCAAAAGGTGAAAAACTTTTTCATGATACCATAAGTTCTAATAGTTTTCAGCTGGAAAATGGAAATTATATCTATAGAAATATTGCTAATAAAGAAATAGAAAAAGCTTGGAATGAGGTAAGTAAAATAAATTTTAATGAGGTTGATTTAAAAGGTCAGGAAATAAGAGTTACATTATTAAGATTCATTACTTCTCAAGGTAAATTAAAAACAGAGCAAGCTATTAATGAATTAAAACCTGAAGAAATAAAAGCTATTGAAAATGGAATCTCTAACTATAGATATCTTGATATGAATGGTATAGAACTTAGACTGCATAAAATATTTTGGGAATTGGAAATGTACAATAAATATAATGTGGCTGATGGACATTCAGTAATGCTCAGATGGGTATACTGGCAATCAGCTTATAATATTATAAAAGAAAATAGTTTATTTGGCGTAGGTACGGGAGATGTTCAGGATGCTTTTAATCAAAAACATGAAGAAAGAGATATTATTTCTGAAAAATATTGGAGAAGAGCACATAATCAGTACCTAACTTATTTTGTGAGTTTTGGTATTTTAGGAGGAATTTATTTTTTAATCTTTTTACTTTACCCCATCGTTGTTTTAAAACAATATAGAGATTATCTTTATCTCTGTTTTATTTCCATTTCAATGCTTTCCATGCTTACTGAAGACACCTTAGAAACACAAGTAGGAATTACTTTTTTTACATATTTTAACACACTTTTAATTTTTAAAAAAAGAAAAAACAGCTTTTAATATGTAATTTCGCCAATGTGAAAGGTCATAAAATAATAGCTGTATTCTTTTTACTAGTTTTAGTAAGCACATTCTCATTTTCATATTTTTCTGTACCTACTTACCAGTTTGTTGAAATTGCTGAAGAAGAAAATAGACACAGCAGTGGCTCTACTGTAACCTTTGCTATGCAAGAATACATTACAGAAGATTCAGATTTCAGATGTTTTTTCCAATTTACAGAGTTAGAACATCAAGTAGAATTTTCTTTACTTTTTCCACCATATAAGGAAATTGTTGCTCCACCACCAGAATTAGCATAAATTATTGAATTACATTATAGTAATCTATAATGTTTATTTTATTGTCATTGAAAAAATGATTTTTTTCAAGATTAATTTTTATCAATAATTCAAACATAATTGACTATCAATCAATTGTTTGTGTAATAATTTATGTTATGACACCAAAAAAATTAAATATGTTTGCTAATCTTAAGTCAGATTTTCCTGCTGGATTAGTAGTTTTTCTTGTAGCCCTTCCTTTATGTTTGGGAATCGCTTTAGCTTCAACTGGTCGATCTGATTTATTGTTTTCAGGAATTATAGCTGGAGTTGTGGGGGGAATTGTTGTAGGTTCTTTTAGTAATTCTCAATTGGGAGTTTCAGGCCCTGCAGCTGGGTTAGTAGTAATTGTATTAGGAGCAATTGATACCTTAGGAACTTTTGAAGCCTTTTTATTAGCAGTAGTACTCTCGGGTATTTTACAACTTTTAGCAGGTTTTATGAAGGCTGGTATTATTGGTTACTTCTTTCCATCTTCAGTAATAAAGGGAATGTTAACTGCTATAGGTATAATTCTTATTCTTAAAGAAATTCCTCATGCTTTAGGTTATGATGAAGACTTTATGGGTGATTTTGATTTTGCTCAAAAAGATGGACATAATACTGTTACTGAAATATATTATGCTTTTAAGTATAGTAGTTTGGGAGCAATAATCATTAGTGTTATTTCATTAGGAATGTTAATTCTATTTGAAACTAATTTCATGAAAAAAATAGGTCTATTTAAGTTTTTACCAGGAGCATTATTTGTAGTGTTGACAGGTATTTTGCTCAATGCACTGTTTTTAAATTTAGCTCCAGAGTTAGTTTTGAGTGGAAAACATTTAGTTGAATTGCCTGTAGCCTCTTCTCCACAAGAGTTTCTGAGTTTTTTTAAGTTTCCTGATTTTTCTACATTTAGTAATCCGCAAGTATATGTGGTTGCTGTAACTTTAGCCATAGTAGCTAGTTTGGAAACATTACTTTGTCTAGAAGCTACAGATAAGTTAGACCCTTACAAAAGAAGAACATCAACCAACCAAGAATTAAGAGCTCAAGGAATAGGAAATATGGTTTCTGGTATGATTGGAGGACTGCCAATTACACAAGTTATAGTAAGAAGTTCTGCCAATATTAATTCAGGTGGAAAAACTAAAATGTCAGCTATATTCCATGGGATAATTTTATTATTATCCGCAATTATTATTCCTGTTTTTCTGAATCTAATCCCATTAGCTTCTTTAGCAGCAATATTACTATTAGTAGGATATAAACTTGCCAAACCAGCTATATTTAGAGATATGTTTAAATTAGGACATGAACAGTTTGTTCCTTTTTTAGTAACTGTTATAGCTATTGTAGGAACAGATTTGTTAAAAGGCATTGGAATAGGAATGGTGGTAGCCGTATTTTATATTTTAAGAAAGAATTATAAAAACGCTTTAAACTGTAAAAAAGAAATAGTTGATGGTAAAACTAAATATACCTTAACACTTTCAGAAGAAGTGACATTTTTAAATAAAGCAAGTGTTGCAAAAGAATTAGCAAAAATACCGGAAGATTCAACTTTAATAATTGATGCATCAAAATCCTATGCTGTTGCTTATGATGTTTTAGAGAATATACAAGAATTTGTAAATCATACTTCTAAACTAAAAAATATTCAAGTAGAAACAAAAGGAATAGAAGGTGTTGCTTTTAAATAAAACTAATTAATTTTATAACGATTAAAAAAATATACAAAATGGAAAATAAATTTTATAAACAACTTTTAGATAATAATAAAGAATGGGTTCAATCAAAATTAGATTTAGATCCAGAATTTTTTACTAAATTAGCTAATGGGCAGCAACCACCAGTATTGTGGATAGGTTGTGCAGATAGTAGAGTTCCCGCAAATGAAATTATTGGAGCTCAACCAGGAGAAGTTTTTGTACATAGAAATATTGCTAACATGGTTATTCATTCAGATATGAATATGCTAAGTGTACTTGATTATGCAGTTAATGCACTAAAAGTAAAACATGTAATTGTTTGTGGGCATTATGGTTGTGGAGGTGTCGCTGCTGCAATGGGAAATCAGCATATTGGCCTAATTGATAATTGGATTAGACATATTAAAGATGTTTATAGATTTCATGCTGAAGAGCTAGATGCTATAACTGATGAAAAACAACGTTTTGATAGATATGTTGAATTAAATGTTGTAGAACAAGTATTTGATTTAGCAAAAACTTCTATAGTTCAAAATGCTTGGAACAATAAACAAACTTTACACATACATGGTTGGGTTTATGGAATTGGCAATGGATTAATAAAAGATTTAGGGGTTAATTTCACCAATAATGATGAATTAGATAAGGTTTATCAGTTAAGGTTTTAAAAAAACATGAAAAATTTATTTCTAACTTTAGTAATATTACTTTCTGTTAGTCTTTTTTCTCAAAACTTAGATACGTTAAAAATAGAAAAAGATAGATTAGATAGTTTATATATTGAAGAAGTTGAGAATAAACGTAAAACAGACAAAGTACTACATGCCGAGCCACTTTCCATTGATTTAATTAGAGATTTAGGTGCTAGAAAGGGGGAAAAAGAATGGAATGTTGGTTTTGGAATGACTGATAATAATAAGTTTGATTCTTATGAAGCATTAATAGAATATGAATGGGCTCCGATTAACAGGCTTGGTTTAGAAATTGAAGTCCCATTCACTTTCTATTATCCAAATGAAGATGACGTGGATAAAACAATGATGCCTCAAAATAAAATTAATGGACTAAAATTAGCAGTTCAGTATTCTTTTTTTGTTTCTGAAAGACATAGTACATCTATGGCAATAGCTTATCTAAATGAGTTTGAGTTTGTTAATTTTAGTCTTTATGGAAGTGAAGCTTTTGTAGAAGGGAATGTTTTTAATCCATTTTTTGTAGCTGCTAAAAGATGGGGGCAGAATTTCCATACTCTAATTTATACTGGACCAGAAATGCGACAACATTTTTCAAATAACTCAATGCATATCAATTGGCAAATTAATACCAATTTTCATTATATGATAGATGGAACAAGAAACTTTATCGGGTTGGAGTTTAATAAAGAAATTACATATGATGATTTTGATATGGTAATTAGACCACAAATGAGGTTGGGAATTGCAGAAAATCTATTGGTAGGTATTGTTGCAGGAATTCCAATAAAAAGAGAATTTCAAAGGTTTAGTACTTTTTTTAGATTGATTTATGAACCCAAACACAAATACTAATCAAAAATTAAATTTTTAATTTTTGAAGGTTGTATTTTTTTATTTTATATTTGTTCTTTATTAGACATTTATATTTTATGAGAAATACAACCTTTATATTTTTAGTCATATTTTTAACTTTCTTGTTTGTTGCCTGTGGTAATGATAATAGTACAACAGATGAAAATCAAGAAATAGTTCAGTTAAAAGGTCACGAAGAATTGGATTTAAACCAGTGGGGTTTTCCAATGGTAATTATGGTTCCTGATGCTGAAAATCATGGTGAACCGCAAGTAGTTTTAACCAACAGAGGTGCACTGGAAATAGTGGTTGGAAATTCATTTGGAATAGAAATTATGTATGGAGAAGGTGATATACAATTGCTAAAAATGGATTTAGAAGAAGACTTGGTTTTTGTTTCAGAAATAGTTTCTGAAGAAGAAAATTTATTGGTTTATAAGCAAGATATTCCCGAATCAGGGGTTAAAACGCAGCACCATTTTTTCTATAAAGCAACTATTAATAATGATATTTATGAAATTAGAGACTTACAAAGTGAGCAATTCGGAGAAAAAATGATTCAAGACATGATTAAAGCAGTGAAAACAATTAGATATGTAGCTGCTTCTTCAACAGCAAAAGATGCTTAATAAGTTCATTTTTATACTTTCCATTTTATTATTTTTATCATGTAGTTCTTCTCAAAATGAACTACCAGAGGGAATTCTTACCCATGAAGAATTAGTATCTGTACTTACAGATATTGAAATTGCTCAAGGCTATCTTAAAATTAAATCTTCAATAGATGATTCATTGTTTAGAAGTAAAGCATTTCAAGAAAATCATTACATACATATTTTTAAAAAACATAACATTACTGAAGAGCAATTTAATAACAACATTGCTTATTATTCTATGCATCCCGAAGAAATGGAAAAAATCTATAATGATGTAATCATTGCTATTTCTCAAGAACAAGCTAATCATCATTAACCTAAGTTTTTTTTACAATCTAACAGCAATACAATAATTTATTGATAAAAGCGTAATTTAGCCATCCATTGCTAATATTAATCGGTTGATGAAACGAGTTTTGATTAGATTTTATTTACAAGAAGATGTTTCTTAGTGAGTTCCATCTGACCGATTTAATAAAATAGAAAATTAACAGATGAAGTTTTTTATTACACTCATTTTTATTATCCTTACTTTTTGTGAGTCAATAGCACAAGTAGGAGGAGAGAGTGCTTTTAGCTTTCTTAACATTCCTGTTTCTGCCAGAACAGGGGCGTTGGGTGGAAGTGCTATAGCCATTAAAGATGATGATCCCAATTTTGCTTTAGACAATCCTTCATTACTTTCGGCAGAAATGAGTAGTGCTCTTTCATTTACGTATTTAAATTACTTTGCAGATGTTAATTTAGGGCATTTTTCTTATACCCATGATTTTAAAAAGTACGGAACATTTTCCGGAGGTGTGAAATATATTAATTACGGAAATTTTTTAGAAACAGACGAAGGAGGGAATGAGTTGGGTTCTTTCTCTGCTTCAGATTATGCTTTTATTTTAGGTTGGGGAAAAAGCATAGACACATCTTTTTCTGTTGGAGCAAACCTAAAACCAATTTATTCCAAATTTTATCAATATAGCTCTTTTGCTATGGCAATGGATTTATCTGCAACGTATCATAATGCAAAAAAACAATTTACAACTGCGTTATTAGTTAAAAATATTGGCAGACAATTTTCTACCTACTTTGAAGGAAGAGAAAAAGAACCGCTTCCTTTTGAAGTACAATTGGGAATTTCTAAAAAATTGGCTCATACGCCTATTCGTTTTAATGTTGATTTTATTCAGTTAAATAATTGGAATTTAGCTTATAATGATTCTTCTTCGGTAACAAATAGAGATAATACTTTAGATGAAGAAGCCAGAAAAGAATTAAACAAAACAGGAATGGTAAGTGAATTTTTCAGACATGTTGTTGTTGGGACAGAGTTTGTGCTTTCACCAAGTTTTATGTTGAGGTTTGGTTATAACTTCCAACGAAGGGCTGAATTAGCTTTTGATAACAAAGGCGGATTAATTGGATTTAGTTGGGGTTTAGGGTTTAGAATTAAAAAAATTCATATAAGTTATGGAGGAGCAAGCTATCACTTAGCAGGAACTTCTAACCATTTTACCATTACCACCACCATTTCGGATTATTATAAAAAAAATCAGGTGGTGATTCCAGAAGAAAAAGCTTCAAAAAAATCCCGAAAAAGTAAAAAAGACAAACAAAGCGAAGAATGAAACGACCATTAGTAAAAAATTCTCACATAAAAGAATGATTATAAAGGGAGTTCCATGTGTCCGATAAAAAATAAATAAATATAAATACATGAAACGACTATGATAAAAAAAATCTCGCACAAGAAAATGATTATATGGGAGTTACATCTGACCGATTTAATAAAATAAAAATATTAACAGATGAAAAAAATTATTATAGCCATTGATGGTTACTCCTCTTGCGGAAAAAGTACATTGGCAAAACAATTGGCTAAAGCTTTAAATTATATATATATTGATACGGGAGCAATGTACAGAGCTGTTGCTTTATACGCTCTTAGAAAAGGGTATATCGGAGAAGATTTTTTTGATGAACAAAAATTAATTGATGACTTGCATAATATTGATGTAACGTTTTCATTTAATGCAGAAAAAAACAGTTCAGAAACCTGCCTTAATAACGAAAATGTAGAAAAACAAATTAGAGGCATTGAAGTATCGGGTTTGGTAAGCAGAATTGCTAAAGTAAAACAAGTTCGTACTAAAATGGTAGAACTACAAAGAAAAATGGGAAAGAATAAAGGCTTGGTAATGGATGGGAGAGATATTGGTTCTGTTGTTTTTCCAGATGCAGAGCTTAAAATTTTTATGACAGCAGATTTTGAAGTGAGAGCACAAAGAAGATATGATGAATTAAAAGCTAAAGGAGATAATATTACTTATGATGAGGTATTGAAAAATATTGTTTCTCGTGATGGCGATGATACCAGCAGAACAGAAAACCCACTTATACAAGCTGAAAATGCTGTTGTGTTAGACAATACACATATTAATCAAGAAGAACAATTTCAGAATGCATTAGAATTAGCTCAACAAAAAATTTCAGCATAAAAAATAATTATTTTTTCCTTACAACTTGTAGAGAAACAATTCTTTAGTGTAAGAACTAAAGAACCAATTAAAAATCATGTTTCAATACAATAAAAAATAGTAAATTTATGCCTACAAAAAAAAGGATTTTTTAAATGATGGACGCAGTAAGTAATATTAAGATAGAGAAAACAAAAACATCTAAGATTCAGTCGGTTGATTTCAATAATATACAATTTGGAAAACAATTTTCTGACCACATGTTTGTGGCAGAATATAAAAATGGCGAGTGGCAAGACTTAAGAATTGAGCCTTACGCTCCAATTTCATTAAGCCCTGCTTGTGCAGCAATTCACTATGGTCAGGCAGTTTTTGAAGGGATGAAAGCCTATAAAAATGACGAAGGAAAAGTGTTGTTATTTAGACCAAGAGAAAATGCAAAAAGAATAAATGTTTCTGCCAAAAGACTCTGTATGCCTGAAGTTCCTGAAGAGCTTTTTATGGATGCTATACACCAATTAGTACAGTTAGATGCAGATTGGGTTCCTCAAAATGAAGGTTGTTCATTATACATAAGACCATTTATTTTTGCTAGTGAAGAATTATTGGGAGTAAGACCGGCAGAAGAATATAAATTTATGATTATTACATCTCCGGTAAGTTCATATTACACAGGTCCGGTAGATGTTAAAATTGAATCTAATTTTTCTAGGGCGGCCGAAGGTGGTGTTGGTTTTGCTAAGGCGGCAGGAAATTATGCTGCAGCACTTTATCCGGCTAAATTAGGACAAGAAAAAGGCTATAAACAATTGATTTGGACAGACGCTAAAACGCATGAATATATTGAAGAATCTGGAACAATGAATGTAATGTTTTTGATTGATAATAAATTAATTACACCTTCTATAGCATTAAATACTACCTTGTCTGGAATTACTCGTGATAGTGTAATAAAATTAGCTAAAGAGTTAGGATTAGAAGTAGAAGAAAGAAGAGTAGCTGTAAAAGAAGTTGTTGAAGCAGCAAGAAATAACAAACTGCAAGATGCTTTTGGGACAGGAACTGCTGCTACAATTGCACAAATTGCTTCTATAACTTTTGAAGACGAACGTTTTGAGTTGCCTCCAGTTGAAAACAGAACGGTTTCTAATAAAATAGCAAAATCAATAGAAGAGATTAAAAGAGGTAGAGTAGCAGATAAATTTGATTGGATATATAATATCTAAACCAAGAATTAATGCTGTGAAATTAAATTGTTTAATGTAGTAACCATAGTTGCTACAGCTGATGATGGTCCGGTTATTTCACCTTTAAATTCTATAGCATTATTGTGGACGCTGCTTAAGTTTACAAAATAAGCATGAGCATGTTTTTCTTTAGTTTTAGTTTGTTTTATTTTTCCAATCATTTTATTGTTGTAATATACAATAAGTTCTTGTTTTCCAGATTCAAAAGGAATGGTGTTGACTTTTTTTCCTCCTTCAAAAATAGCTAATTCTTTACAATCAGCATGTTGGTTTTCGCAGGTCCATTTTATGTATAATTTTTCTTTATCAATGGAATCATCAAATTTTAATTTGAATGTATTACCATAAGCATGGTAATGAACAAAAGATAAAGGATTCTTTTCGTTGTTTAAACTGGGATGAAGCAAAAGTACCACGAAAGAGAAAAAATAAAGTAGTATGTTTTTTAATTGTTCCATAAGTTGCTTGTAGAACGTTTATCTAATAAAAATGGTTGGTAGGAGAAGTTAATGTTTTTTTAAGAAAATATATTTTATACCTAAATTAAATTCTAGAGTAGAATTATAGGCATAAGAAAAATGATTTTCAGTATTAGCAATATTTTTAGCTCCTTGGTAATATCTAATTCCTGGGGTAATAATTAGTTCTTTGGTTAAGTATCTATCTTGTTCTAATCCTAATACAAGACCACAATCAAGGTCGGTATAAGCTTTGTTTTTGTAAGTTATTCCGTTAATTACTGAAGTAGCACTAGAAAGATATCCTAAATACAATCCGCCAATAATATTTGTGGAATATTTTTTATCGTCAAAAGTAGATTTGTTATACATTCTTTTAGCTAATATACTAACGTTAGTATAGGCTAAGTTTAGGTTTTCCGTATAGTTAATTTCATCTGATGTATATTGTTTTCTATAGCCATTGCTAGAGTAGAAATTTACATTGGTTTCTAAGTTCATTTTGTCTGAAAGAATAATACCTGCTGTAGCTCCAAAACTACTTCCATGGTCTAACAAGGTATTTTGAGAAAGACTATTAAATTCACTATTATCTTTCAATTGTGCAATCATACTTTGTTTCTTAAACCCAACATTTAAACCCATATAAATTCGTTTGGCATAAATTCCAAAAGCAAAATGAGACGAAAATCTTTTATTGTTAAAGATGATTTTGTTATTCTCTTTTTTAATTAAAAATTCTTTTGGTTGGATAATGTGTTCCTTAAGTTTATAATTAGATTTTCTCAAATGAATTTCCTTATCATTATTAAGTTGTTGATTAACTTCTTTTGAAGTAATATATGCCTGTTTTTTAGCTGTTGATGCCACAGTTTTTTCAGTAGCAATAAGTTTGTTAATTTGTTTTGAAGGATTAGAAACAATGCGCTGATTTACCTCTTTTTTTTCAGTTGCGAATGAGTTTAATACATTTTTTGAAGTCACTATACTCGTTATTGGAGTTTGTTTTGGTAATTGCTCAAAAGTATTTAATGCAACAGTTGGAGTTGTTATTTTATTATTATTTGGATGAATATCTTCATTGAAATATTCATTAATACTTAATCCAACTCCCATAAAAAATAAAGCTAGAGCAGCAGATTTAAAAGCAAAATTTCTCCACCAAATAAATCGTTCGTAACGGGTTAAGGTAATTGATAAACGTTCCCAAACAGTTGTAGTATCTAATTTTTCTGAAAGTTTTTCCCAAACTGCTTTATCAGGATTAGTTTCAATATGCTCCACTTCATCTCTTACAAAATCATCAAAAGCCTCATCAGACAAGCCACTTGGGTTATCCATTGAAGAAGAAAGTTTATCCCACGAGCCTTTTTCCGGCTCAACGCTAAAGTTTTCCAGTTCGTTTTTGTACCAATCTTCTATGTTTTTTTTGTTTTTCAAGGAATATATAAAAAAGGTTAACGTTCATAATATTTAGTCACCAATTCTCTTAAAACACTTTTTGCTTTAGATAATTGAGATTTTGAAGTTCCTTCGCTTATAGAAAGCATTTTAGCTATTTCATTGTGTTTGTATCCTTCTATAGTATATAAATTAAAAATGGTTCTCGCACCAGTAGGTAACATATTAATCAGCATAGATAAATCTGCTGTTTTTGAGATTTCTGAAGCATTGTTGTAGCTTCCTACTAGGTAAACTGCTTCCTGAAAATCCATTGGGGAAATACGGTTGGTTTTTCTAAAATGATCTATGGCTGTATTTACAATAATTCTTCTTATCCAACCTTGTAAACTCCAAGAAGCATCGTACTGATGAAATTTTTTAAACACCTTAAAAAAACCATCATGTAAAATATCTTGAGCCAAATCTCTGTCTTTGGTATAGGTTAAACAAACGCCCAGCATCTTAGCAGCATATAAGTTATATAATGCTTCTTGGTGCTTTCTGCTGTTTTCGTAACAACCTTCTATTATTTCATCTAGTTCCAAAGTAAATTATTGCTTGGTGTTATAACAATTAATCAGACGATTAACTATAGCAAATGGTTGTTTCGAGGTTTATAGATTTTATCCTGCCCAACCTTCTCTATCCAAACTTCTGTATTGAATTGCCTCTGCAAGGTGTTCGCTTTTTATGTTTTCTGATGATTCTAAATCTGCAATTGTTCTAGCAACCTTTAAAATTCTATCATATGCTCTGGCAGATAAACCTAATTTATCCATAGCATTTTTAAGTAAATCTTTACCTACGCTATCAATTTCGCAAATTTCTTTTATGGTTTTACTCGATATTTGTGCATTAGCATAAACACCTTCTTTTTCTTTATAACGTTCAGCCTGAACATCTCTTGCTTTAATTACCCTGTCTCGGATAACTTCACTCGATTCACCAATAGAAGTAGTGCTAAGCTCGCTAAAACTTACCGGTGTAACTTCTACATGTAAATCAATTCTGTCTAATAATGGACCGGAAATTTTGCTGAGGTATTTTTGAACCACGCCTGGAGAGCAAACACAATCTTTTTCAGGATGGTTATAATAACCACAAGGACAAGGATTCATAGAAGCTACCATCATAAAACTTGCAGGGTAATCTACTGTAAATTTTGCCCTAGAAATAGATACTTTTCTATCTTCAATTGGCTGACGAAGCACTTCTAAAACTGTTCGTTTAAATTCGGGCAATTCATCTAAAAACAATACACCATTGTGTGCCAAAGAAATCTCTCCCGGCTGAGGAAATCCACCACCACCAACTAAAGCTACATCAGAAATAGTATGGTGCGGAGAGCGAAAAGGTCTTATACTTATTAAAGAAGTGTCTTTTGATAGTTTTCCTCCAACGGAATGAATTTTTGTTGTTTCCAACGCTTCCATTAATGAAAGCGGAGGAAGTATGGTTGGTAAACGTTTTGCCAACATAGTTTTTCCTGCTCCGGGCGGACCAATTAAAATAACATTATGTCCTCCTGCCGCAGCAATTTCTAAAGCTCGTTTAATGTTTTCTTGCCCTTTAACATCTTCAAAATCGAAATCTACCTTGGTAAGGTTCTGATAAAATTCTTTTCGGGTATCTACTATGGTTGGCTCTAATTGAGTATCACCATTAAAAAAATTGATTACTTCACTAATGTTACTCACTCCAAAAACATCAATACCATCAACAATAGCCGCTTCTCGAGCATTTTCGTTGGGTAAGATAAAGCCTTTAAAACCTTCTTTTCGTGCCTGAATAGCAATAGGCAACGCGCCTTTTATAGGTTGCAAACTTCCGTCAAGCGAAAGCTCTCCCATTATTACATAATTACTTACTTCTTCATTGGCTATTTGTCCGGATGCAGCCAAAATTCCCATGGCAATGGTTAAATCGTAAGCAGAACCTTCCTTACGAATATCGGCAGGAGCCATGTTAACTACTATTTTTTTTCCGGGCATTCTGTAGCCAACATTTTTTAATGCGGCTTCAATACGTTGCTGACTTTCTTTTACGGCATTATCGGGTAAGCCTACCATGAAAAATTTCATGCCTCTATCAACATTTACTTCTACCGTAATAGTAAGAGCATCAACACCAACAACTGCACTTCCGTAAGTTTTTACCAACATTTTTAAACTATTTTTTCTTCAATATAATGGATTAATGAATGAATGATTTTAATGTGTATTTCTTGAATTCTATCAGCATAACCATTGTGAGGAACTCTTATTTCAACATCGCATAAATTAGCTAATTTACCACCATCTTTTCCTGTAAGTCCGATAACAAAAACACCTTTGTCTTTAGCAACTTCTGCTGCTCGTAAAATGTTTTTAGAGTTTCCACTGGTGCTAATGGCTAATAAAACATCACCTTTTTTGGCGACTCCTGAGATAAAACGAGCAAAAATTTCATCATAACCATAATCGTTTCCTACACAACTTAAATAGCCCGAATCGGAAATTGCAATGGCAGGTAAAGCCATTCTTTCTTCTCTGAACTTACCTGTTAATTCTTCAGCAAAATGGATGGCATCACACATGGAACCACCGTTTCCACATGAAAAAGCAGTACCTCCGTTTTTAAAAACTTGCACTAACAAATCGCCTGCTTGAGCAATTTTTTCTAAATTTTTCTCATCATTTATAAAATGGTCTAAAAGTTGTTTTGCCTCTATAAAATTATTTTTGATTAGTTTTATACTCATTTTGTTCGATTTGTCAAATTTGTTACAAAAATATAACTTTTAAATTTAGATAATAAATAAAGTATTTTTACTTTTATACCGATAAAAAATTTACGACATGAAAAAAATTTTACTCAGTTTATCCTTACTATTTATAACAGGAGCTTTTTATGCTCAAGATACAGAAGAAGACCAAGTAACTTGTTACCAAAAATACGCTACAGTTTTTGAGACGAGAGGTGCTTATGAAGTTGAAGATGGCGTTTATGACGATGTAATTATTAGTTTTAGAAAAGGAAGTATGGCAGAATGCTATTACGGAAAAGTGCTGGTTAAAAACCAACTAATAAATGTAAATGAAATGTATTTAAAGTTTGAAGACAATACTTTCGAGAAAATTAATAGAAAATTCAGGTATCCCGATCAGGAAATTAACATTACTAATGGTATGAGCAGAACTATGATTACTGTGGATGATGAATTGATAACCATTCTGTTTGTAAAGAAAATTAAACCTAAGAAAAAATCGTATGTGAAGGCTCCGGACCCTGATTTCGATTTTTAAGAAAATATAAAATCCCCAATTTGGGGATTTTTTTATGGGGTTTATTATTTGCAAAAAAAACTTGTTCAACAACACCTATTCCTATATTGTATTTAGATGTTGTTAACGTCTTTTATTTCATGTGATTAGTTATTTTCTCTTTGTCTAAATCAGTCATTTCGATAAAGATTGGACTCCTTTTTTTATTGAAAAGTATTGCATTCCAATGAGGTAATTCTGATTCATTTTTCTTGTCTAGATTAACTATGTAATCTTCAGTATTTCCAAGAAATTTTAATATCCTTTTTTCAGAAGTGACAGTCTTTATGTCTAATTGTTGCATTAATTCGATAAGGTTAGACATATAAAAGTTATTATCATCTGTGATTATGTGAAAATCTTCTTCACCAAACTTTTCTTTTTCTTTAATTATTTGTTGTTCTGTAGGATAAATCAATACGACACAATTGTCTGATATTATTTGACTATTAATAGAATCAGCTTCAGAAATGAAATAATGGTTAATCTCATTATATGAATCATAATCCGCTTTTGATATATTTTTATGATTTTCCTTTTCACAATAAATTCCCCAAATATAAATTCCATTTTGGTTGATGTTAATTTCAACTGTATTGGTATCTATTATTTTGAACTGATTACTGTCTGCGTAATTTATATCAAAAACAGCACTTATTGTTGGTTTGTCTTTTTCAAACAGTAATTTTATCCAATTAGCTTTTTTAGTCCATTTTCCAGTAGAGTTAATAGTTGCAACTTCATCATCTGTCATTGGTTGTGGGATAATTTGCATAAAGTAAGTAAACTTTCCATTTGGCATGATAGTCAATCTTATGTCTGCAAGTCCATTTGATTCACTTTGAAAAATTATTGAGTTTTCAATTGAAGTATTAACATCTTCAATAATTGGCACAGAAGTTTTTTAGGAATTTCTATATCATTAGGTTCAGTTTTCTGTTGTTTAGAATCAGAACTGCAAGAAACGAGAAACAAAATAGTTAATATTAGTAATATTCTTGTCATTTTAATTTATTCATTCTGAAAGACCAAATCCCAATTTGGGGATTTTTTATGGAGTTTTTTTGTACATTTTAACGGTCTCGGCTATGCGTAGTGCAGGATTTTAAGGCACTTCACAGTCCGCCTGCCGATATGTTTGTTAATATTCATTTGTTTTCAATTTAGCACTAAAACCCGCATTACGTATAGCCAATATTGTATGCAGTTTTCATTCTCCTAATTCCAAAAACTATATAATCCCCAATACCCAAATCCCAAAACTAGAATAAAGTACACCATATTATTTAATACTAACGTTGAATTAATCCAAAACTTCGTTTTATCTGATTTCAGTTTATTTCTGGTATAGATTATAATGGGTATGAATGATATCAATAGTAGAAATGGCGTGTATGAGGAAGCTGTTATTAAACTTGAGGTGGGATGTTTATACGGAACATCAAAATAAAAAATTCCCTTATTTGTAATTAACACGAATATATAAGCAATAAGAATCAAATTTAATAATGAAATTACTACAACTGATTTTAGTGAAAGAGAAGTGGTTTTATTTTTTCGTAATTGCGAAATAAACAAAGCAAAAGAAATCAGAGCTAATAATCCTGCAATCAGTACAAGCAAAACTCTTAATGCAACTGTATTTGATGGGGTTTTAAAGTTTACAAGTCTTTCAAATTCAGCATTCTTTGGAAATATTTCAGGAAGATTTAGAATATGGTCTCCCTTTGATAGCTCATCTGTTAAGCTATATTGCACTAAGGTATCAAAGTTGTGGTAAAAGTAGAGGCTTACTATTTTTTCTTTGGTGTTAAAAATAGAAGTGATTAATGTACCATCTCCATTTCTGCTTCTACAAACGGACATTGTATCTGAAAGCGTAGTACAAAAGTCGAGCGAAGCAATTGCTTTATTGGTTTTTAAAAAACCCTCTCCATTCCGGTATCTTTCAAGTTTTCGAGCTTGCTTGTTATCGGTTATTGAAGGACAAAAATTAGCTAAAACATAATTGGGATTATTACCTTCAATAAGCTTGTAAGGTTCTACAATTAAATAATCTCCCAAACTGTCAATGTATATAAATACATCATTCAAAAAGAAGCTATGGTCATATTGCTCAATATGTTTTTTTACCTCTTTTACAGTTGCACATTTATGAAGTATCTTTGATAAGTAGTCAGCTTCACTTGTTATTTTTAATCTGTTTGAAAATGGATTGTTTTGAACTGGGTAATATGAAGCCAAACGTGAAAATGCAAGCCCCACGGTGTTCATACCTGATTGTGGAGTTATTCTGCTTGGAGAAACTTCTCTTGATCCTGTAAAAACAGTTCCATACTCATTTTTATGTCTGGCAGTCTCAAACCATATTTTGGGTGTAGTCAACCAAGCATCGTGATTACAGCCAACCATTGTTTTTCCGTCAACGGTTATTTTGTACATACTGCAAGCCATTATCTTGTTTTGAAATATTGTCAAAGCAAGAGTCACAAGTAGAATTAAATGGGATTTTTTTATTGTCATTTTTTGTAAACGGCATTACAGTTGTTTTAATTGCATACAACAACCGGATAAACGTACCGGTACGTTTATCCGCACTGTGTCTTTATCTCAAATGTAGTAATTCAATCGGACTTTTTATAGTTTTCATATTATTAATTGCTGCTTGTAGCTGTTTTCTTCCCAACCATCTTCTTGTTGGTGCTAGTTTAGTGTAGCATAACTCGCTCCGTTTAATATAAATTGCTATATTAAGAGTTAAAAACTCGCGATAGCTGAAGGGCTATTAATATTACAATAAAGAGTGTATTATTGTATTAGCTATTTATTACTTTTGCAATCTATTATAAAATTCAGAAAAATTAGTTCATGCAATATTACAATAACATACTAGAAACCATAGGAAACACACCATTGGTTAAATTGAATAAAATTTGCAAAGATGTTGATGCATTGGTATTGGCAAAAGTAGAAACTACTAATCCGGGAAACTCTGTAAAAGACAGAATGGCTTTGCAAATGATTGAAGATGCTGAAGCTGATGGCAGACTAAAACCGGGAGGAACTATTATTGAAGGAACATCCGGAAATACAGGAATGGGTTTAGCGTTAGTTGCTATTATAAAAGGATATAAATTAATTTGTGTGTTAAGCGATAAACAAAGTAAAGAAAAGATGGATATTTTAAGAGCAGTTGGAGCAGAAGTACATGTTTGTCCAACCAATGTGTCTCCTGAGGATCCTCGTTCGTATTATTCTGTTTCTAAACGATTAGCTACTGAAATTCCTAATTCTTGGTATGTAAATCAGTATGATAATCCATCGAATACTAAAGCTCATTACTTAACTACCGGACCGGAAATTTGGGAACAAACAGAAGGAAAAATCACTCATTTTGTGGTAGGAGTAGGTACAGGAGGAACAGTTTCTGGTGTAGGTAAATATTTAAAAGAGAAAAATCCTAACATTAAAATTTGGGGAATAGATACTTACGGTTCTGTTTTTAAGAAATACCATGAAACAGGAATTTTCGATGAAAATGAGATTTATCCTTACATCACCGAAGGAATTGGTGAAGATATTTTACCTAAAAATGTTGATTTTAGCGTAATTGATAAATTTGAAAAAGTAACCGATAAAGATGCAGCAGTTTATCAAAGAAAATTAGCTAAAGAAGAAGGAATTTTTGTTGGAAATTCAGCAGGAAGTGCTATTAAAGGGGTGTTACAATTAAAAGATGAATTGAAAAAAGATGACGTGGTAGTAGTTTTATTCCACGATCATGGAAGCCGTTATGTTGGTAAAATGTTTAATGATGATTGGATGAGAGACAGAGGCTTTTTGGATGAAGAAAAAACCAATGCGTTAGATTTAATTGCAGACCACAAAGGCAAACATTTGGTTACAGTAACTACCGATACTCCAGCTTCTCAGGCAATTATTTTAATGAATCAATATGCCATTTCTCAAGTTCCAGTTGTTGAAGATGGTAAGTTTGTAGGTTCATTAACAGATAATCAGTTGTTCGCAAAATTATTAGACAATCCGGAGTTGAAACAATTGCCAGTAAAAAATATTATGGAAAACCCATTTCCAATGGTAGATGAATTAACAGATATTATTACTGTTTCTAAACATTTTCAGCGAGGAGCAAAAGCGGTTATTGTGAGTTATGATAAGGATAAACACCATATTATTACTCAACAAGACATGATAAAAGCCATTGACTCTTGTAGTAAATAGTTGTTTAGGTGTGCAGAGATATTAAGGTATAAGGTTAGAAATATTTCTAACCTCAGGCTTTAAATCTTGACTTCTTTTTTAATAACTCAACACCGACCCCAACCAACGTTCAGCAATATCGAAGTCTAATTGATTTGCTTTAGCATAAGCTTCTACTTGGTCTTTGTCTATTTTTCCTACGCCAAAATATTTACTTTCCGGATGGGCAAAATACATTCCACTTACGGCAGCAGTTGGGTACATGGCTAAACTTTCGGTTAATTCAATTCCTGTTTTATTGGTAGCATCTAATAATTGGAATAAATCTGTTTTTAAAGTATGATTCGGACAAGCAGGATAGCCCGGTGCCGGACGAATACCCACATATTTTTCTTTAATTAATGCATTGTTATCTAATATTTCATTAGCGGCATAGCCCCAATATTCTTTACGTACTTTTAAGTGCATTAATTCTGCAAAAGCTTCTGCTAATCTATCTGCTAACGCTTTTAGCATGATAGCGTGATAATCATCATGATCAGCTTCAAAACGAGTAATGTGTTTTTCTATACCAATACCTGCAGTTACAGCAAACCCTCCAATATAATCTTTTATTCCACTTTCTTTTGGAGCAATGAAGTCGGCTAAACTCATATTAGGAACGCCAGTCGCTTTTTTAGATTGTTGTCTTAACTGATATAACTGCCCAATTGGGTTATTTTCTTCATATACTTTAATGGTATCATCATTTTCTGTGTTGGCTTCCCAAATACCAATCACCGCTTTTGCTTCCAACCATTTTTCAGCTATAATTTGTTGTAGCATTTGTTGGGCATCGGCAAAAAGTTTTTTTGCTTCATTTCCAACAATTTCATCTTCTAAAATCTGAGGATACTTTCCTGCTAATTCCCATGTTCGGAAAAAAGGCGTCCAATCTATGTATTCGGAAATTTCTTTTAAATCGTAATCAGTAAAAGTCTTTGTGCCAATAAAATTGGGCTTTTGTGGGGGATGAGCTTCCCAATCAATTTGGTATTTATTTTTTCGGGCTTCGGCCAAACTAATCGTTTCTTTAGTTTGCTGACGTTTACTGTAAGTTTCTCTTAATCGTTCATACTCTTCCTTCACGTTTTGAATAAAAGCATTTTTCTTTTCTCCTAATAAATTTTCCACAACTGTAACCGAACGAGAAGCATCCAATACATAAACTGCTTGGCCGCTAGTGTAATGTTGGTCAATTTTTACTGCGGTATGTACTTTAGAAGTAGTAGCTCCACCAATTAATAACGGAATGCTCATACCTTCTTTTTCCATTTCTTTGGCTACATACACCATTTCGTCTAAAGATGGCGTTATCAGTCCAGAAAGCCCAATAATATCTACTTTTTCATCTTTGGCTATTTGAATAATTTTTTCTAAGGGAGTCATAACACCCAAATCAATCACTTCATAATTGTTACAAGCTAATACTACTCCAACAATGTTTTTTCCAATGTCATGTACATCACCTTTTACAGTTGCGAGTAATATTTTTCCTACCGCATTATTATCTGAAATACTTGGGTTCAATAGTTTTTCTTCTTCAATAAATGGGAGGAGGTAAGCCACTGCTTTTTTCATTACTCTAGCAGACTTTACCACTTGAGGTAAAAACATTTTTCCTGAGCCAAACAGATCTCCTACTACATTCATACCGTTCATTAAATGTTGTTCAATTACATTTATTGGTTTATCCACGATTTGACGAGCTTCTTCCACATCTTGCTCAATAAAATCGGCATTTCCTTTTACCAAAGCATGTGTAATTCTTTCTTGTAGTGGGTAACTTCTCCATTCGTCATCTTTTTTCTTTTCTTTGGCTGAACCCACTACAGATTCAGCGAAATCTAATAATCGTTCAGTAGCATCGTCTCTTCTATCGAGCAATACATCTTCTACACGTTCTAATAAATCTTTAGGGATATCATCATAAACACCAAGCATAGATGGGTTTACAATTCCCATATCCATTCCTTCGTTTATGGCATGATATAAAAATGCTGAATGCATGGCTTCTCTAACGGGATTATTGCCTCTAAATGAAAATGAAACATTGCTAACACCTCCACTAACATGAGCTCCTGGAAGATTTTCTCTAATCCAACGGGTAGCTCTAAAAAAATCCAACGCATTTTTTCTATGTTCTTCCATCCCTGTTGCTACAGGAAAGATATTTGGATCGAAAATAATATCTTGAGGAGGAAAACCTACTTTATCCACTAAAATACGATATGATTTTTCGCAAATTTCGATTCTTCTTTCATAAGAATCTGCTTGACCAACTTCATCAAAAGCCATCACAATTACTGCTGCACCATAGTTTAAAATTTTGGTAGCTTGTTCAATAAATTGTTGTTCGCCTTCTTTTAAACTGATAGAGTTTACTACACTTTTTCCTTGAACATTTTGTAATCCAGCTTCAATAATTTCCCATTTGGAAGAATCTATCATAATAGGTACTCTAGAGATATCAGGCTCAGCAGCAATTAATTTTAAGAATTTCACCATCGCTTCTTTTCCATCTATTAACCCATCATCCATGTTGATGTCGATAATTTGAGCTCCATTTTCTACTTGTTCACGAGCAACAGAGAGGGCTTCGTCAAATTTATTTTCGTTAATTAAACGCAAAAACATTTTAGAACCAGCTACATTGGTCCGCTCACCAATATTTACAAAATTGGTTTCAGGTGTTACAATCAAAGGTTCTAAGCCACTCAAAGTTAAATGAGGAAGATGTTCCCATTTATGTTTGTATTTTCCTTTATAATCGGGGTGTAAACTCATGGTTTAGTGCAATTTTTTTAGTTTTTTGGATATTTCTTCACTAGTTCAGCAATAGCTTTTATATGTTCTGGAGTTGTTCCGCAACAACCACCAACAATATCCACTAAATCTTCATCTAAGAAAACTTTAATTTGAGCAGTCATTTGTTCGGGACTTTCATCATATTCCCCCATTTCGTTAGGTAAACCTGCATTAGGGTGTGCTGAAACATAAAAATTAGATTTATTACGTAGCACTTGCAAATAGGGACGAAGGGCTGCTGCTCCTAAGGCACAGTTTAACCCTATGCTTAACGGTTTGGAGTGTTGAACAGAAATTAAAAAGGCTTCAGTAGTTTGTCCTGAAAGAGTACGTCCACTGGCATCAGTTATAGTTCCTGAAATCATTACAGGTAAATTGGTGTTTAGTTCTTGTTGAATTTCGTTGATTGCCAATAATGCTGCTTTAGCATTTAATGTGTCAGTAATGGTTTCAACCAATAATATGTCAGCGCCCCCTTCAATTAACCCTTTAGCTTGTTCTTTAAAAGCAATTCGTAACTCGTCAAAAGAAATGTTTCTAAAACCAGGGTCGTTTACGTCAGGAGACATAGAAGCCAATTTAGTAGTTGGACCAATGGAACCTGCTACAAAACGAGGTTTTTCAGGTGTTTTTTGTGTAAATTCCTCAGCAACTTCTTTGGCAATTTTGGCACAAGCATAATTAATATCATAAACTGCACCTTGCAATTGGTAGTCTTCTTGAGCGATAGAAGTACTTCCAAAAGAGTTGGTCTCTATGATGTCGGCTCCAGCTACTAAGTATTTACTATGAATAGCTTTAATTACCTCAGGTTTGGTGATAGAAAGGATATCATTATTTCCTTTTAGTGGACAAGAGTGATTTTTAAATCGTTCGCCTCTAAAGTCTTCTTCAGTTAGCTTGTATTGCTGAATCATAGTGCCCATCGCTCCATCCAATACTAATATTCTTTTTTTGAGTTCGTCTCTAATATTTGCCATATTTAATAAAACAAAAAACCCTTCTGTTAGGATAAGCAGAAGGGTTTCTTTTATATTTTTCTACTTATCTTTTCCCGATTTATCGAGATAGGATTTAGCACCGATTTTCCAATCCCGAACATTCGGGACTTATAGTTGGTTGCCAAGGTTTCGCAGGGCCTATTCCCTCCACCTTTCTTGATAAGCACGGAGTCCGTGCAGACAATTTTATTTCTAAAGAACGTAAGTACAAAAATAAGTAAGATTTTAATGTCTTACAATTTTTTGCTAAAAATCAGTAGCTTACTTTGTTTTGTCTAAAACAATACCAACTTCCATTGCGAAATGAAGCGGGTCTTTAGGCATATTGTGTTCAATGATATAAGTGTAAGTACCACTTTCTTCAAACTTTTTTGATGGCTCAACTAAATGTTCGCTATCCCAAATATCGTAACCAGCTTCTCCAATATATTCGCCATTTTCATTTCTAATAGTTAATTCATAGTTATTGGTGGTTTCCTTTCCACTTGGTGAAATTTCTTTTATAACAATATTGGCAGTTTTATATTGATAGCCATTTGCGTATCTAAAGGAGATTTTAAAATCGTAATTGATAGAGTTGTCTTCAATTAACACTTTAAATTCTCGGCTGTCTTTTTTTAGCCATTCTAAATTTGGCGAAAGTTCTTTGTGATCAACAAAAACTCTACCTTCAGGTTGGCAGCTAGTTAAAAATAAAAAAACAATTAAAGTAGCAGAAAGTAAATATTTCATAGGAATAAAGTTTTAGAAGTGATTAATTTAATTGAGCTAAAAACCAGTTGTTTAACAGGTTTTCTTTATTGTATTTCATTTTTTCTTGGGTAGTTTGATCTATTACAATACCTCCTGCGGCATTAATAATAGCGTTTCCTGCAGCGGTGTCCCATTCCATGGTTGGAGCAAATCTTGGATAACAATCGGCAGCATTTTCGGCTACCATACACAATTTTAGTGAACTACCTTTTGATAGTAAACTAATACTATTGTGTTCAGTTTCTTTTTCTTCAATAAAGGTTTTGGTTTCATCACTCATGTGTGAGCGACTGGCTACTACTACAAAATCAGTTCTTTCTGTTTTAAGCGGTAATTTGTTAGCAGTAGTTATCAAATCTGCAAGTGTGTTAGCTGCAGAAGTAATGTTGTTTATTTTATATGCTTTTTCATCAGAAAAATACAGTTCTTTAGTTACCGGAACATAAATTACACCCATAGTGGAAAGTTTATTTTCAATTAAGGCAATGTTTACGGTAAATTCTCCATTTTTATTAATAAACTCTTTGGTACCATCTAAGGGGTCTACCATCCAAAATTGACTCCAGGCTTTTCTTTCTTCGTAAGGGATGGATTTACCTTCCTCACTAAGAATAGGTAAATTGGTACTTTTTAATTTGTTTACAATTGCAGCGTGTGCTCTTTTGTCTGCTTCGGTAAGTGGTGATTTATCTACTTTGTTTTCCACTTGAAAGTCGGTAGAATAAACCGTTAAAATTTCTTTTCCTGCATCAATAGCAGCATTTATTGCTGTTAAAAGTAATTCATTTCTATTCATAATCTTTATTAATAACCACTACCTGAAGCTCCAATTATTTCAATAGGATGCCAAGTGGTTTTCATTTCTAAAAAGTCTTCAATTAAATAAGGTGTTTGGTGCGATTCGTTGTACAAATCGTTTTCTTCTCTTATGGTTATTCTTTTAAGGTTGTTTACTGCATTTTTTTGAATGGAACTTATCTCTTTTTTGTCATTTCCATAATACAACAAGGCTTTTATATCCATGTGTGTAGCAAAATGTTCTGATAATTCACTTCTTTTACCCGTAAGGATATTTACTACACCACTGGGAACATCAGATGTATTTAGTACTTCGGCAAATGTAATGGCACAAAGTGGCAAACTTTCTGAAGCTAAAACCACAACGGTATTTCCTCCAACTATAACCGGAATAATTGCAGAAACTAATCCTAGTAACCCTGACTTTTCAGGAGCTAAAATGGCAACTGTACCAACAGCTTCGGGAGCGGTAAAGTTAAAATGTTGTGTAGCAACAGGATTTACCGAACTGAAAACAGGTGTAAATTTATCGCACCATCCGGCATAATAAATAATTCTATCTATAGCAGTTACAACTTCTTTTTCGGCTTCTTTCGCTTTGTATCCTTGTTTCGTTAATTCATCAATAAACTGAGCTTTTCTGCCTTCTAAAATTTCTGCTATGCGGTAAATCACTTGGCTTTTGTTAAAAGCTGTAGCACTTTGCCATTTGGAAGTAGCATTACCAGCTGCAACAACTGCATTTCTAACATCTTTTCTGGAAGATAAACAGATGTTTCCGCATTTATTTTCGGGCACGTAATACCTTCCTGATTCTGTTCTTGGGAATTTCCCGTCTATAAATATTTTATAGGTTTTTAGCACTTCTATTCTTGTCATTTTTATAAAAATTCAATTAACCTTAGTAGCGGTAAAGGTATTAAAAACTAAACAGATTTAAAATGAATCTATAAAAAAAGTGCTATGAAGAAAATCAAAGCACTTTTTAGGTTTTTTATAGGGGATCTAATTATTCAGCCACTTCAACAATTAAAGCATCATTGGTTTTGGTAACTTTAGTTAAGCCAAATTTACTGAGTGATTTAATTCCTTTATCCCATTGTTTATTAGATAATCCCACAGCATCTTTCAAGTCGTTCATGTTCATTTTTCCATTTTTAGAAAGTATGTCAAAAATGGCTTTTTCATTTTCGTTCAGTTCCAATGCTTTTCTTGTAGAAACAATTTCCGGTTTCATTTGTGGAAAAAACAACACTTCTTGAATAGATTGGTTATTGGTTAAGAACATGATTAATCTATCCATCCCAATACCTAAACCACTTGTGGGAGGCATGCCATATTCTAACGCTCTTATGAAATCATTGTCTATAAACATGGCTTCATCATCGCCTTTTTCAGAGAGTTTTAGCTGCTCTTCAAAACGTTCACGTTGATCTATTGGGTCGTTTAGCTCAGAGTAAGCATTGGCTACCTCTTTACCGCAAATCATTAACTCAAAACGTTCGGTTAATTCCGGATTGTCTCTGTGTTGTTTACACAATGGTGACATTTCTTTTGGATAATCAATAATAAATGTGGGTTGAATGTAGTTGCCTTCACATTTTTCACCGAACATTTCATCAATTAACTTGCCTTTGCCCATGGAGTCATCAACTTCAATACCCATGTTTAAACAAGCCTTTCGCAATTCTTCTTCAGATTTACCATCAATATCAAAATCGGTATGGTCGATAATTGCCTGACGCATAGTTACTCTTTTATATGGAGCTTTAAAATCAATTTCGTGATTACCAAATTTAGCTTTGGTAGTTCCATTTACTTGTGTAGCACAAAACTCCAGTAAGTTTTCGGTAAACTCCATCATCCACTGGTAATCTTTATAGGAAACATAAATTTCCATAGCGGTAAACTCAGGGTTATGGGTTCTGTCCATTCCTTCGTTACGGAAGTTTTTAGAGAACTCATAAACACCATCAAAACCACCAACTATTAGTCTTTTTAAATAAAGTTCGTTGGCAATTCGCATATAAAGTGGAATATCCAATGCATTGTGGTGAGTAATAAATGGTTTGGCAGCAGCACCACCAGGAATAGCTTGTAAAATTGGGGTTTCTACTTCTAAATAACCTTTGTCGTTAAAAAACTGACGCATGGCATTAAAAAGTTTGGTACGTTTTACAAAAATATCTTTTACATGGTCGTTTACTACCAAGTCAACATAACGCTGACGATAACGCAATTCAGGATCTGAAAAAGCATCATGTACTTTTCCTTCGTCATCTGTTTTTACAATTGGCAATGGTTTTAGAGCTTTGCTTAAAACCGAAATTTCTTTAATTTTTACGGATTGTTCACCAACTTGAGTGATAAATAAAACTCCTTTCACGCCAATAAAATCACCAATATCAAGTAATTTTTTGAATACTTCATTGTAAAGCGTTTTATCTTCATCAGGACAAATTTCATCTCTGTTAATATAAATTTGAATTCTTCCCGAACTGTCTTTCAATTCGGCAAAAGAAGCTTTCCCCATAATTCTTCTACTCATAATTCTTCCTGCAAGAATTACTTCTTTACCTTCTTCAAAATTATCTTTTATGTCTTTTGTTAATGTATCAACAGGGAATTTCGCTGCCGGATATGGCTCTATTCCTAATTCTCTGAGTTTAGTCAGAGAGACTCTTCTAATTTGTTCTTGTTCCGATAATTGTATGCTCATTTTGTTCTAAAATTTAAGGCTGCAAAAGTAATAAAACTTTGGTGGAATAAATGTGGAGGGTTTAAATTTTGGTTTTTATTCCAATTAGCAAAGTAAAACAGTGCCGTTTTTTGTAACATCAATTATAATTGTATTTTTACGGTAGATTTTCCTCTTTTATCCATGTTGAGTAAACAATTATGTGTTATATGGCTTTTGCTTTTATTGTGTTCAAGTACGCTTGCTCAATTTACTTTTAAAGGTAAGGTGTTGGATGGTAAATCAAAGCAACCACTAGCTTTTGTTAATATTCTTACGGATAGAAATTATGGAGCAACTACCGATATTGACGGCAATTTTGTTTTTAATACCAAGTCACCCATTCAATCAATTAAATTGAGTTATGTTGGTTATGAATCTAAAGAAATACAGCTTAGTGGAAAAGATTTTTTAATTATTTACATGTCAGCAACTACTTTTCAGTTGGAAGAGGTAAAAATCCTTCCGGGAGAAAATCCTGCCCATAGAATTATTAAAAAAGTGGTGGATAATCGTACGCAGCTTAATCCGGAAAAAAGCATGGATTTTACTTACGATTCGTATAGTAAATTATATGTGACTGCTGAAATGGATAGTGCGCTGCTTAACAACCCCGAAAAATTAGCTAAAGCAGATTCTATTACTCAGCGAACAGATAGTATTTTAAAAACACAGCATATTTTCATGATGGAATCCATCACGCAGCGTAAATATAAAGTACCGAGTAAAAATTATGAAAAAGTTATTGCTTCAAGGGTTTCGGGTCTGCAAAATCCCACTTTTGCGCTATTGGGAACACAGTTGCAATCGTTCTCTTTTTACAATACTAATATTTATGTGATGGATAAAGCGTATTTGAACCCTATTTCTACTAATAGTCATAACAAATATTTGTTTATAATTGAAGATACCATTATTAGTGGAGCAGATTCCGTGTACATTATATCTTTTACACCACTTAAGGGTAAAAATTTTGATGCCTTACAAGGATTACTTTATATTAATACAGATGGATATGCCTTGCAAAATGTTATTGCCGAACCTTATGAACAGGATGCTTCGTTAACCATTAAAATTCGTCAACAGTACGAAAAGATAGAAGGTAAATGGTTCCCTAAGCAGTTGAGTTCTAAATTTATTATGAACAATGCAACTATTAATTCATTTAAAATGGTTGGGATTAGTAATACATATATAAAAGATGTGGTAGTTAATCCTGAATTAAAAAACAAAGAGTTTAACCATATAGATACCGAAATTGATTTAAAAGCCAATAAAAGAGATGAGGGTTTTTGGAATGAATACCGTGGTGATACCTTAACCGCTCAAGAGAAAAAAACCTATCAGGTAATTGATAGTATTGGTAAAGCAGAAAATTTTGATAAAAAATTAGGTGGATTGGAAGCCATTTTAACCGGAAAATTAAAGTGGGGAGTGGTAGATTTAGATTTGAACCGTTTTGTAAACTATAACAATTACGAAGGGTTTAGACTAGGTGCTGGATTTCATACTAATCAGCATTTTTCTAAATGGTTTTCTATTGGTGGTTATGGAGCTTACGGATTTAAAGATAAAGAAGAAAAATATGGTGGAGATGCCACTTTTTTGCTTGAAAAGAACAATAATATAGCGATCAATTTTTCTTATGATAAAGATGTCGCTGAGCCTGGGGTAGTTGGTTTTAAGGATTATAAAGTGCCTTTTATTTCTTCGGGAGGAACTCGAGTACTGTATTTAGACAGAATGAATAATTACGAAAAAATGCAAGCTCGATTAAGCTTCCGAACGTTGAGGTATTTAAAAACTTACGCTTTTGTTAATCAACAAAAAGTAGAAGTTACCGATGATTATTATTTTGTAAAACAAATAGATAATTTCACTTTTATCAGGGATAGAAACTACTTGTTTAATGAAGTAGGCATAGAGTTGAGATATGCTTATAAAGAAAAGATATTAAAAACGCTTTCTAATAGTTACCGTACAGCGACCAAATATCCGATTTTGTATGCCAAAATTGAAAGAGGCATTAATCAATATGACGGAGAATATACCTATACACGTTATACTTTTAGAACAGAGAAAAAATTTAATACCAGAAATTTTGGTCAGCCTTATTTTAGGGTTGAAGTGGGTTATACAGATGGTAAAGTACCGCAACACCTACTCAACCATCCTATTGGTGTTAATAGAACCGATGATTATCTATTGCTTTCTACTGAAAATGCTTTTGAAACCATGTTGCCTTACGAGTTTTTGTCTAACCAATACGTACATTTTCATTTCCGACATAGTTTTAAGGATTTATTGCTAAAAATTAAAAAATTCCAACCAGAGTTTGTCATTACTACCAGTGCGGGAGTTGGTAGCTTAGACCATGCCGAATTACACCAAGGAGTGGTTTTTAATACTATGGAAAAAGGTTTTTATGAATCAGGATTAATCATCAACAATATTTTCAAATTAAACAGTACTACTTTTGGAGTAGCTGCTTTCTACCGTTATGGTCCTTATGCTTTTGATAAAACTTCCGACAATTTTGCTGTAAAAATGAGCTTTGGTGTGATTTTTTAATATAATTTCTTGTTATAAATTCTAAACAAGTTTTAAAAAAATAATCCTCAAAAATTCCTCACAGCTTTTTAAAAAGCCTTACTTTTATTGTCAGTTTTAAAATGGTGCTTATGTTAGAAAAAATTCGACTAGAAAAAATTCTTTTTTTAGATATAGAAACAGTAGCTCAGCAACCCAATTTTAATTCGGTGGATGAGCGACTGCGAAAATTTTGGGAACAAAAAGCCAAGTATATAGCAGCAGATGAAATACCTGAAGAAGCTTATTCTAGAGCTGGTATTTATGCCGAATTCGGAAAAATTGTTTGTATTTCTGTTGGGTTTATTACTTACGAAGGCAGCGAAAAAAACCTCAGGCTAAAATCTTTTTATGGCGATGATGAAAAAATGTTGTTAGAGGAATTTTTTGACCTGCTCAACAATTATTTTAACCAAGCTGACCATTTGCTTTGTGCTCATAATGGTAAAGAGTTCGATTTTCCATACATTGCCCGAAGAGCTTTGGTAAACGGGTTAAATATCCCATCTATTTTAGATTTGGCAGGCAAAAAACCTTGGGAAGTTGCTCATTTAGATACCTTGCAGTTATGGAAATTTGGCGACTACAAAAATTATACTTCGCTCGGGTTGCTAACGGCAATATTTAATATCCCAACACCAAAAGACGATATTGACGGAAGTATGGTAAACCAAGTGTATTGGGAAGATAAAGATGTAGAACGCATAAAAATTTATTGCGAGAAAGATGTAGTAGCACTTACGCAATTATTTTTACGCTACAGAAACGAAGATTTGGTGAAAGAAGAGAATATCGTTTTTAACTAAAAAGCCGGAAGAATTACCAATAACGATTAACAAACAACTTTTTTGCGTCTTCGCGTCTTTGCGAGAAATTAATGGATAACTTAAATAATATGAAAAAAACAGCAATAATTATTATGGTTTTGGCGGTTATTTCTGCCTGTACTACTAAGCGTAGCGATTTCTTCAAAGCCATAAACAAAACTGAAAAAGAACACATTAGAGGTGTTGAAATTGGAGCTGATTTAAAAACTGTAAAAGCTGTTGAAGACAATACTTTTTTGATAGATGATCAGCCGCAGTATTTGCATTACGACTACGATATCAGCATGGGAAACAGCTATACTGTTACTTACGATTTTTATGAAAAAGAACTTTACGAAATTGAAATTGCAGCCTATTTTGATTTGGCAGAAGATGCTAAAAAAGTAGCTCAGGAATTTACCGAATATTACAACGATAATTACGGGAAAAATAAGTTAGAACAAGATGGATTCACCACTTGGAGAACAACATCATCTATCACCAAAAAACCTGTTGAGGTAGCACTAAAAGAGGATAGTGAAAAACACGGTTACGGTTATTTTGTTATTAAAGTTTATGATTTAAGTGAGTGAATTTGTGGATGGGGTAATATGGAATTTTTGAAGTTTGTTCATTGTGAAATAGTTAACAACAAACTGTTACAGACAGTGTTATCTAAATTTTGTCGTTTAAAATCAGGAGGTCGTCTAAAAAAGAGTGTATATTTTTTATAAATCTTGTGCAACTTGCATTAAAAATGTATTTTTATTGCCTTTAATAAAATGAATATTATTCTACAATAAGATTTAAAGGGAATATGGAAAATAGAACGCTTTTAGAAATTAAAAATTTAGTTACAGAATTTCGTTCGGACGGAGAAGTTACCAAAGCAGTTAATAACGTTTCATTTACGTTAAACAAAGGAGAAACCATAGGAATAGTTGGTGAATCAGGTTCAGGAAAATCGGTTACATCACTATCAGCCATGCGTTTAATTCCTAATCCTCCGGGAGAAATTACTGGTGGAGAAATTTTATTTCATGGTAAAGATGGCGTAATTGACTTGGTAAAAGCTACTGAAAAACAAATGCGAAGTTTAAGAGGGAATGAAATTGCTATGATTTTCCAAGAGCCGATGACTTCTTTAAACCCTGTTTATACTTGTGGAGATCAAGTGGCAGAAGCCATTATGTTGCATCAAAAAGTAAATAAAAAAGAAGCTAAAAAGATAACCATAGAGTTATTTAAAAAAGTAGAACTACCTCGTCCTGATGTGATGTTTGATACATATCCTCACCAAATTTCAGGTGGTCAGAAACAAAGGGTGATGATAGCCATGGCAATGTCTTGCAATCCTTCTATATTAATTGCCGATGAACCTACAACAGCATTAGATGTTACTGTGCAAAAAACCATTTTGGAGTTGATGATGCAATTGCAGCAAGAACAAGATATGGGGATTATGTTTATTACTCATGATTTAGGTGTTATTGCTGAATTGGCCGATAAAGTAGTGGTAATGTACAAAGGTAAAATTGTGGAGCAAGGAACAGTAATGGATATTTTTACTAATCCGCAACACCCTTATACCAAAGGCTTGTTAGCTTGTCGTCCGCCATTAAATAGAAGGCTCCACTGGCTACCTACCGTTTCAGACTTTATGAGTGTTGACGATAAGGGTGAGATGAAAGAGAAGAATAAATCGGTAGAAGAAGTTACCGAAAACTTGGTGATTAGCCCAGAAGAAACAGCTAAAAAACATGAGAAAATATATGCTCAAGAACCTATTTTAGAAATAAAAAACTTAAAAACTTATTTTCCAATAAGTAAAGGAATTTTTGGTAGAGCAAAAGAATATGTAAAAGCAGTTAATGACGTTTCTTTTAAGGTGTATCCGGGAGAAACATTAGGTTTAGTTGGTGAGTCGGGTTGTGGAAAAACAACTTTAGGAAGAACCATACTAAAATTAGTGGAACCAACAGCTGGAAACATTATTTTTGAAGGGAAAGATATCACAAACCTTAGTGTAAAAGAAATGCGTGAGTATAGAAAAGAAATGCAAATTATTTTTCAAGATCCATATTCATCTTTAAATCCTAGAATTACTATTGGAGAAGCTATTATGGAGCCTATGCGCGTGCATAATGTGTTTAATAGTGATGCAGAAAGAAAAGAAAGAGTAATGGAGTTGCTAAAACGTGTGGATTTACCAGAACATCATTTTTACAGATATCCGCATGAGTTTTCGGGAGGACAAAGACAACGTATTTGTATTGCTCGTTCATTAGCGTTAAATCCTAAATTTATTATTTGTGACGAGTCAGTTTCTGCATTAGATGTATCTGTTCAGGCACAGGTGCTGAACTTATTGAATGAGTTGAAAGAAGAATTTAAGTTTACATACATCTTTATTTCACATGATTTATCGGTTGTTAAATTTATGAGTGATAAAATGATAGTAATGCAAGAGGGAGTTGTTAAAGAGATGGGGTATGCAGATGAGATTTATAATAACCCAAAAACTGATTATACCAAATCATTGATTAATGCTATTCCTAAAGGAGAAATAGACGACATCAAAAAATCCTTAGACAAAAAAGTAGCAAGACGCTCAACTACAGTTTAATACAAGTGACACGCTATGGCAAAAACAAAAGTAAAAACAGCCTTTTTCTGCCAAAGTTGTGGAGCTCAATATCCTAAATGGGTTGGTAAATGTTCTTCTTGTAATGACTGGAACACCATAGTTGAAGAAGTTATCAGTAAGCCTCATCCCAACGAGGTGAAAGTTTCTTTTAATATAAAAAAGAATAACAAACCACTTCCTGTAGATACTATTGAGTTAGCAAAAATTCCTAGAATTAAACTTCCGGGAACAGAGCTTAATCGTGTGCTTGGAGGAGGTTTGGTGCCAGGTTCATTAATTCTTTTTGGAGGAGATCCGGGCATCGGAAAGTCAACACTTATGTTGCAAATGTCTTTAAGATTAAAAGGACATAAAATTCTATATGTTTCCGGTGAAGAAAGTGGTCAGCAATTAAAAATGCGTGCCGATAGAATAGGAAATAAAAATCCTGACTGTTATGTGTTGACAGAAACTTCCACCCAAAATATTTTTCATCATATTAATGAAATTGTTCCTGATATTTTGGTGATAGATTCCATTCAAACCTTACATACTGCTACTATTGATTCATCGCCTGGAAGTATTTCTCAAGTAAGAGAATGTACTGCAGAATTAATGCGTTATGCTAAAGAAAGCAATACGCCTGTTTTTTTGGTGGGACATATCACCAAAGATGGTACCATTGCCGGACCAAAAATTTTGGAACACATGGTAGATGTTGTATTGCAATTTGAAGGAGATAGAAATCATATTTACAGACTGTTGCGTTCGGTAAAAAATAGGTTTGGTTCCACCAATGAATTAGGGATTTATGAAATGCACGGAGCAGGATTAAGAGAAGTAGATAATCCTTCGGAAATACTATTAAGTAATAGTGATGAAAACTTTAGTGGGGCTGCTGTTGCGGCTACTATGGAGGGAAACAGACCGTTGTTGGTAGAAATTCAGGCATTAGTAAGTTCTGCTGCTTATGGAACGCCACAACGTTCGTCAACAGGTTTTGATACCAAGCGATTAAACATGTTGTTGGCAGTATTGGAAAAACGTTGCGGATTTAAATTAGGAGCAAAAGATGTATTTATTAATGTTGCTGGAGGATTAAAAATAGATGATCCGGCTGTAGATTTAGCGGTGGTAAGTGCAGTACTTTCTTCAGGAGAAAACATTGCTATTCCTTCATTGTATTGCTTTGCTGCTGAAGTAGGGTTGTCAGGAGAAATTAGACCGATAAGTAGAGTAGAACAACGTATTACAGAAGCTGAAAAATTAGGTTTTGAAAAAATTTTCGTTTCTAAATATAACCAAAAAGGGTTGGATGTCACTCAACACAAAATAGAGATCGTATTTGTAAATAAAATAGAATCTATTTTTTCAAAATTGTTTGGGTAAAAAAAGAGGCTATTCATCAAATAGCCTCTTTTTTTGGGATAAATAATAGATTAATTTTTTATTATTTTATAATCATTAGATTTTGTACCATTAGTTACTTTTAAGAAGTAAACTCCATTGTCAAAATTAGAGATGTCAATTTTTAATGTTTTCTCAGTCATATTTGTTTGTTGAAAAACGACTTTACCTTCGATAGAAGTTAAAGATACATTAAGTGAAGAATAGTTTTCATTAACCTGAACAGTAACAAAATCTGTTGCAGGATTTGGGAAAATATCTATTCCTTGTAAATCTTGATTTTCATTAATTCCTACGCAAGTTAATATTTCTACATTAAAAGTACAGCTATCTAAGTTTCCAGAAGTATCAGCAACAATATACTTAACGGTAGTTACACCATTATTGAAAGTGGTTCCACTAGCATCTCCTGTTCCAGAGCCTGTAGTAGCTCCAGTTAATATGTAGCTTACAGTTTCTCCAGAACAGTTATCAGCTGTAACAGGAGCAATATTGTTTATTGTTGTTGCAGTTGTGTCACATAGTGTTGTGTCACCTGGACAAGAAATAGTTGGTGCTTCTACATCTACAACAGTAACATTAAAACTACATGTAGCAGATCCAAAGTTATTAGTAGCTACAAAAGTATTAGTTGTGATACCTATAGGGTAGCTAACACCAGTTCCTAAGCCTGTAGTTTGGCTTGTACTTACTGGTGCTCCAGCATAACTAATAATTACTTCACCATCTCCTGTTCTACCTCCTGAAGTAGTTGTGCTATTAGTTACCCCACCTATATAAGAAGATCCACCGGCACCATGTGCGTTGTTGGCTCCACCGCCACCACCGTACCAGCCGCCACCGCCACCGCC
>TARA_R100000750_G_scaffold61980_1_pt1 | contig 57907 bp, 49 predicted proteins | sample TARA_R100000750 | Tara Oceans TARA_R100000750 (sample SAMEA2623327) | marine metagenome | biome: marine biome (ENVO:00000447); feature: mesopelagic zone (ENVO:00000213); material: "saline water (ENVO:00002010), including plankton (ENVO:xxxxxxxx)" | depth 375 m
ATAGCGGCTGCGAAACCTCCGCTATTAATTTTTTGAAGCTCTTCCAAAAAAATCACGGTATAAAAAAGGTCCAAGTCAAGACCGCCATATTCTTCGGGCTGGAAGATTCCGAAATAGCCCATCTCTCCAAATTTTTCCCAAATGAAACGTTCTATATGGCCTGTTTTTTCCCACTTTTCAATATGTGGCACTACTTCCTTTTGAAGGAAATCCTGAAAACTCTTTCTGAAAAAATCGTGTTCCTCTGTAAAATACATTTTATCCATGCGGTCTTAAAACTAATATTTGTAAGCCTTTCGGCGATTTAGAAAATTTACTCAACGGACAAATATAACTGAATTAGCTGTAACTTTCTTTCCGTCATTCCCTCAATTTTATCCAGCTCTTGAATGGTGCTTATTTTTTCGCGAAGCCGTCTAAATTCCCAGATTTTTCTTGCCATCTCAAAAGAGATGCCGGGAATGGTCGCAATATCTGAAGCAGATGCTTTGTTCACATTGATTTTGGTAATCTCCCTTGGAGTTTTTACTGTGAAAAGATTTAAAGTTCGCTGTACGACTTCGGGATTAAGTCCATACACACTATTCAATTCAATATCATTTGAAAACCCGCCCAACTTTTCCCGATACGAAACAATGCGCTTGCTGAGCGCTTCGCCAATGCCACTTACTTGCTGTAATTGTTCCTCGGTAGCTTTGTTCAGGTCAATCTTTTGTGCATATGGTTTTTCGGCAAAACCTTTATCGGTTTTATTATTGCTAAAATTGCTTTTTGGTTTTGGGTTGGTTACCCAATCTGGAAATTTAAAATACGGGCTCAGCTCATTCAACAATGAATCTGATACCTCCGTAACCCTTTTAAAATCGGCTGCGGAATTGATCCATTTACCTTCCTTTCTGTATTTCAACAATCGGTCAATTTCCCCATTTGTCATTCCTAAAGTATAACCTTTATAATCGGTAATAAAATTTGGGTTGAAAGGATATAGTTTCGGTTTTTTGTTTTCAATTTCAACAAGCCGAAGGGAATCCATTTCCTTTTGAACAGCAACAATTTCAGCAGAAGAGATGTCCAGTGTGTCCTCTTCCGAAAAATCCACAAACCAGTAAATGCACAGCAACGCCACGATGAGCAGTAACAAAAGTAAAATCCCACTCCGTTGCTGTTTGCTGAACGTAAAGTGGGATTTTAACTCCATATAAAAAGTTTTTGGTTACAAATGTTTCGACATATCTTCCAGCCCATCATCAATGGCCTCGTGTTTGGTGCGGATGGCGTTCATATAGCGCTTGAGTTCTTTTCTAACAATAGGCGTTAATAAAATGACCCCAATTATGTTTGGAACCACCATCGCAAATATCATTGCGTCCGAAAAATTGATAACAGACCCAAGGCTGATAACCGATCCTACCCATATAAAGATACAAAATAACAGTTTATAAATAAGCTCGGTAACTTTACCTCTTCCGAAAAGATAAACCCATCCCTGCATTCCGTAGTAAGACCACGAAATCATTGTGGAAAAGGCAAATAGAATAACAGCCACGGTCAGCACTACCGAAAAGTGTGGAATTACACTATCAAAAGCTGTTGCGGTAAGTTCCACGCCTTCCTTCACCTCAACACCGTATTGAATGATATTATTGTCGAAATTGGTTATTACAATTACTAAAGCCGTCATAGTACAGATAACAACGGTATCGATAAAAGGTTCCAAAAGTGCTACAATTCCTTCGGAAGCAGGATATTTAGTACGTACTGCGGAGTGTGCAATAGCTGCGGAACCAACCCCAGCTTCGTTTGAAAATGCGCCTCGACGAATTCCCTGAATCATTACCCCTACCAATCCACCGGCAATTCCAAGTCCGCTGAAAGCTCCTTCAAAAATTAAAGCGAAAGCATCGCCTATGTGGTGATAATTGGCAGCCAAAATAACGAGGGCCCCCAAAACATAAATTCCCGCCATAAAAGGCACTATCTTTTCGGTAACTTTTGCAATTCGCTTGATACCGCCAATGATTACTACGGCAACTATAATTGCCATTGCAATACCAAACCATATGGCCGCGCTGGTGCCCTGCAGTTCAAAAAGCTGAACAAATTGTGCCGCTGCTTGGTTTGCTTGGAACATATTTCCGCCTCCAAAGGACCCACCTATTACAAATATTGCGAAAAGTATGGCGAGCACTTTACCGAGTCCGCCCATTCCTTTTTGACCAAGCCCTTTTTTAAGATAATACATTGGGCCGCCGTAAACAGTGCCATCTGGACCAACATCTCGGAATTTTACACCCAAGGTACATTCTGCAAATTTGGACGCCATTCCCAGTAAACCTGCAACAATCATCCAGAAAGTAGCGCCCGGCCCACCAATGGAAAGCGCCACGGCAACTCCGGCAATATTTCCCAATCCTACGGTAGCGGAAAGCGCTGCAGTTAGTGCTTGGAAGTGGGAAACTTCCCCATCTGCACTATCATCGCGAATGGTTTCGATTAAATTTTCCTGTTCGTTGGGCGTTACATCTCCGTAGAGTGTATCGGCCCCATGTTTTTCAATATCTTCATATTTACCGCGAACTACTCTAATAGCGGTGCCGAAGCCTGTAAAATTTATTAATTTAAAGTAAATGGTAAAATAAAACGCTCCACCAATCAGTACTATCAAAACCCAAGGTATTTGAAAGGATTCAGAAAATGGGATTTCGTAAAATATTAATTCAACAAACCAACCCGTATATTTTTGGAATATTGCATCTACTTGCTCAGAAGCAGTAGTATCCTGCGCAAAAGTGATGATTGGAATTAAAAATGTGATTAGCGAAAGAAGATATTTCTTCATAGTGGATTTTTAAAATGAAACGTTTTTTGAAATAAAACAGAGCAAGATGCTTAAAAAAAACTACAATTTCAAAAAATTAAAAGGAAATTTGTTAACGTTTCCTTAAACACCGTATTCCCTTTTCAAACTTTCTATTTGTTCGGGGCGCCCAATCAATATAAGTTTTGAGTTTTTTTGAAGCACGAGTGAAGGTTCCGGGTTCACTATATATTCACCCTTTGGGGTACGATACCCTATAATGGAACAGCCTGTTTTTTTACGAACATCCAAGTCTTTTATGGCTTGTTCCTTTCCATTTGAACATATTTTTTCAAATGGTATTTGCTCAACATTGATACTGTCTTGTTGGCCAGAGACAGTCAAATTGTCTAAAAACTCAACAAGATCTGGCACTACCACTAATGAAGCCATATGGTCCCCGCCAATTTTATCGGGCATAATTACATTGTCTGCACCTCCAAGTTTCAGTTTTTTGTAACTTGTTTCCTCACTGGCACGGCTTATTATTTTGAGATTTTTATTCATCTGTCGCGCTGAAAGCACTATGAATAGATTGTCCGCATCATTTGGGGTGGCGCAAATTAAGGTAGACGCCCTTTCTATTCCGGATTTTATCAAAATTTCATCTTCAATGGCATTTCCCAAAATGAACAGATTATGTTCATCAGCAAAACGATCTATAACTTCTTCATCCTTTTCAATAATAACAAAAGGACGGTTGTAGGCCAATAGCTTTTGGGCCGCTTGTTTTCCGTTTCTGCCATAACCGCATACAATAATATGGTCATGCATGGATTCCAATTTTTTCTGCACTCTTTTCTGTCTTAAAATTCCTATGTTTTTACTTAAAATATATTCAGTAATTACCGAAATGGCATAACCAACTATAAAGATACTGGAAATGATGAGAAGCGAAACAAAAACTTTTTCCTGGGGGCTCAGAGGCATTACTTCGCCATAACCTACCGTAGTTACGGTAATTACCGTCATATAGAAAGCATCTATCCAACTGTAGTCTGAAAAAAAGTGAAAGCCCACAACCCCGGTCATAAATACCAAAAGCAAGAGCAGAATTGCAACCGTAATTTTAGAACTGAAGAGTTGCTTCATAAATCAAAAACAGAGGTTCGTTTAGTATTCACAAGGTCTTTAAGCCTCAACAAAAAAGCTATTGTAAGATAAATTGCAAAGCCTACACCAAAGGTGGCAAAGGAAACATAAATGAAAAATAGCCGGACGCTTTTTGCTCTCATCCCCAACCTATCGGCCAATCTGGAAGACACATAAAAGCCACGCTTTTCAAGATAATGGCGCAAAGAATATACCGCTTGCAACATAGCTGCAAATTACACTTTTTCCATTTAAAATTTGAAATAGAGAAGAAGAAAAAGTCAGTTCCTAATCACCCTATTCACTCTTGATTGCATTTGTGAACCCAATATGTAGCCGCCTATTGCACAATCCAAACATTTGTTTTTATCGCAGTATTCCGTTTTAAGTTGAAGTAGCGCCTGACTTTGGCAAGCACTTTTTGAAATGTTTTTTAGTGAATTGAATTTTTTCACGACAGTGTTTTCCTCTGATGAAATTTTAGTGGCTAACTCCAATATTTCCTCAGAAACATCTTTGCCGTGCTGCACTGCATAACAGAACTTCAATGGAATGATAGTATTGATTATTAAAAGATCCATCAAGCCCTTGGAAACGCGTTTTTTGCGCTGCAACGACCCAATTCCAAAATTATAATGCGTATCCCAATATTCGCTCCCAGTTACATTGAATAATTCGTAAAAATCATCTACTTGCTGTCCTGCAATTACTTTTGAAAAGAGGTTAGGTTGTTCAAAATAGAGCATTGCAAACTGCGCCAAACGAACCGTGGGAAAGTTTGGCGGACGAAGCCTGAAAAATTTTGGGACAATTACGTTTTCGTTACATAATTGAAATTTATGCTTTAAATATTCATAGCGTGTTTTCAGTGTTTTAAAGTACCAGTCTTCCGTTTCACCTTTCAGCAATCCAGCCTGCCCCATTAATAGCGCTTCAAAATCCTGCCGTTCATGACTGCACTTTTTTACTACGGAAAAATCAATTGATTTTGCAATGCTGAAAAAAGAATCGCCGTTCACCTTCAACCCAAAATTTTTACAAAGCATCCTGAAAAGCAGGCTTTCCCAATGGTTCTGAGTAGCTTTCAGTTCTTTTAAAAGTATTTCTTCTTTTTTCTGAAGCCTTTCAAGATATAGTCTTTCGAGCCAATTTTCAATAATGAAACCGTCTGTTTCATTGAAGTCATTTTCACAATTGATCCATTTGCTTTCTTTGGAAAAAAGTTTTTGGTATTGCTGGAGTGTAGTTGTTGGGATATGTTTTTTTAAAACAAATGTGGGAATTACTGAGCCGTCCTTTCTATAAATTTCAGCATCATTTTCCCAAACTACGTGAAGTATAACGTTATCGTAAGCTGGGTCCATTTCATGGCAATGGGCGTACCAATCTGAAGATTTAATATGGATTTCCACATTGCCGGCCCAAAGCTGGCCGTCCAATTCTATTTGTGCGTTAAAAAAATCAGGGCCGGAATTTAGATTATGGCTCCCTTGATTTTTTATGTGTAAAATTTCACCATTTGAAGTGTAAAGACTGCCCACATCAAACTTCTGAAATTTCCACACGTAGTGCAGAAAATCCTCTTTCATCGCTAATAAGTTTTAAGGGGAGTCTTAAAATTGTAAAGTAAATATAGCAAAAATATTATGCCTCGACTTCTTCTTTTTGTAATTTTTCCTGCGCATCTGACTGTTTTTGAACTTTTTCGGAAATAGTATCCACAAAAAGAATACGGTTCCATTTGTAAAGTCTTCGCGACAGCAATACATATCTAAAGATGCCGACCGCCAAAAATACTACACATACGGCGAGGGCTACGTAGCCCAGCCATTTTATACTTTCAAAATCCTTTAATTGCAGAATTCCGATTCCGCCAAGCAAAAGATAGAGCGAGGAACGAATATAGGAAAGCAGCGTGCGCTCATTGGCCAATTTGGTGCGCTCCAAAGCTAATATTTCATTGGTATTTACGGGCACTGGCTTGGTGCGAAGAAATCGAAATAATTTTTTGGCTTCGTTTTTCATAGTAGCATAAAAATACGAATTATTTATTGGAGATTGTAACCACAAATTCACGAATAATTATATATCATTCGTGAATTCGCGGTGGAAAATTACAAGGCTCTTATTATATCATGCTTCGTAATTATATTGTATTTCCCGTCGCCCAAATCTACCAAAACGGCATTGTTTTCTTTATGAATCAATTTTGAAATTTCTTCTATAGGCGTGCTTCTTTTTACAATTGGGAAAGGTTTGTGCATCACTTCTTTTATGGGAAGATCTGCCACGTTTTTGTTTTCCAAATACTTCCGAAGCAAATCGGTTTCGTCCAAAGCGCCCACAAAACCTGAAGTGTCTTCCACTGGAATTTGGCTGATGTTGTATTTTTTCATCCGCTCGATTGCATGACCGACCAATTCTTCAGTTTTCACGGTAATCAACGGTTTGTCTGCGTGTTCCTGAATCAAATCTGAAGCGTTTTTCACTTCATCTTCCACAAAACCACGTTCGCGCATCCACTCGTCATTGTACATTTTACCAACGTAGCGACTTCCGTGGTCGTGAAAAAGAACAACCACTACATCATCTTTTGTAAATTTATCCTTAAGTTGAAGCAAGCCTTTAATTGCTGCTCCAGCCGAATTCCCCAAAAAGAAGCCTTCCATCTTGGCGAGTTTTTGGGTGTAGATTGCGGCGTCTTTATCGGTTACTTTTATAAAACCGTCAATAACATTGAAATCCACGTTCTTCGGAAGAATATCTTCGCCAATTCCTTCGGTGATGTAGGGATAGATTTCGTTTTCGTCAAAAATTCCCGTTTCGTGGTATTTTTTGAAAACACTTCCGTAGGTATCAATTCCCCAAATTTTTACATTCGGATTTTGTTCTTTTAAATATTTACCCACACCGCTGATGGTGCCTCCGGTGCCCACGCCCACTACAAAATGGGTTACTTTTCCGTCGGTCTGCTTCCAGATTTCCGGCCCCGTGCTTTCGTAATGTGCCTTGGTGTTGCTGAGATTGTCGTATTGGTTTACGTACCAACTGTTGGGCGTATCCTCTGCCAATCTTTTTGAAGTGGAATAATAACTGCGCGGATCTTCGGGGGCAACGTTTGTTGGGCAAACAATAACCTTACTTCCCACGGCCTTTAGAATATCAATCTTTTCCTTGCTTTGTTTATCGCTGATTACGCAGACCATTTTGTAGCCTTTTACGATTGCAGCAAGTGCGAGGCCCATTCCAGTATTTCCTGAGGTTCCTTCAATGATCGTACCTCCGGGTTTTAATCTTCCGTCTGCTTCCGCGTCTTCAATCATTTTTACAGCCATTCTGTCCTTTACCGAATTTCCCGGGTTAAAAGTTTCGTATTTGGCAAGCACCAAAGCGGGAATATCCCCAATTATTTTGTTGATTTTTACCATTGGGGTGTTGCCGATAGTTCCTAAGATGTTTTCTGCGTATTCCATAATATTTTTTGAGGCGGCAAAGGTACAATTAATAGATGAAAACAAAATGCATTACTTCCCTAAGACCTATTAATATCGAAATGTTTAAATAATTTTTCGAAAAAAATAGAGAATTAGAAGATTGACAAGAAGGTAGCATAGTAATTTTAATAAGTAGCATTAAAATAACATATACATTAAACACGCTATAAACATACTATATAGATACTATAAATATGCTATATAGACACTATATGTAAGACAAAATCTGACTCTCTTATATGTTTAAACAATAATATTAATAACACTATTTCACCTATGGATTCTTCCATAGACTAGTTGCTAATTTTAAGTTAGATAGAATTAGAAAATTCAAGAGTGATTGAGTTCCAATTGATTTTATTACTCAAACCGAATCGCCTTCACCGGAGAAATTTTCGAAATAATAAAAGAAGGTATTAAAAGCATCAAAAGACAAAGCAGAAATGTACCTGCGTTCAATATTAAAATATAGTCCCAATTCAAATAAACAGGAGCTTCGTTTACGTAGTAAGTGTCTGGGTTAAGTTTAAAAACCTTTCCGTATTTCTGAATTAACAACAATCCAACCCCGATAATATTTCCCCAAAAAAGACCAACGCCAATCAAATACATAGCGTTATATATAAATACTTTCCGAACGCTCCAATCGCTGCTGCCAAGGGCTTTCAGAATACCGATCATTTGGGTGCGTTCTAAAATTAAAACCAAAAGTGCGGTAATCATATTAATACCCGCAACCAAAATCATAATTCCGATAATCATGATAATATTAAAGTCAAAAAGATCGAGCCATTCAAAGATGGAGGCATATTTTTGGCGGATGGTCTGGGTGTCGAGCGTGCTTCCAGTTTCGTTGTACACTTCGTTTCCTATCGGGATTATTTGGTCAAAATCATTAACAAAAACCTCGAACGCACCAATTTGGTCTTCTTCCCATTTGTTCAGTCGCTGAATGTGGCGGATGTCGGTAATTATGAATTGTTCATCAAACTGCTGAAAGCCGCTGTTATAAATTCCCACAATATCAAAACCACGGCTGCGCGGGGTTTTTGAGACTTCATCGTTCAGAAAAAAAGTAGTCACTTTATCACCTAATTTCAGATGTAATCTATTTGCCAAATATTCTGAAATCAAGATGTCTTCATTTAAATCACCTTTAAAGTCGGGCAGTTTTCCTTCGGTTAAATAATCCTTGAAATACTCCCAATCATAATCGTTGCCAACTCCTTTAACCACCACGCCCTCAAAATCTGTTTCAGTGCGAATTACTCCACCTTTTGAAGCAGTAATTTGCACGTGTTTTATTCCGTCAATATTTTTAAAAGTTGGATAAAAGTCTTGTTTTTTTGAAATCGGGTTTTGCGAATCATTGGAAAAATTGGTGTCAAAATTTGTGATAATAATGTCGCCATTAAAAGCCGAAACCTTTTCTCGAATCTTTTTTTGGAGTCCAACGCCGGTGGCAATTGAAATAAGCATCATAATAATACCAAGCGCGATTGCGGTGATTGCAATTTTTATTATCGGTGCCGAAATACTACTTTTATAGTCCTTGGAAGCAATGATGCGCCGGGCGATGAAAAATTCGAAATTCACTACGATTTTATGGGGTTAACTTTTTTCAAAAATACAGTTTTATTGGTTGTTTTAACTATTATTTCCTGCGGAAATGGCCCCCTAACCCCCAATGGGGGAAATGAGGTTAAAAACACGATGAAAGATGGCGAAAATGAAATTGTTGTTGGAGCGGAACAATTTCATCTTTATTCTGAACTCTTGAAAGGTAAAAATGTGGGCGTGGTTGCGAATCAGACTTCTTTTTTAGAAAATGAGAACCAACATCTTGTTGATTTTTTGATTTCGAAAAAAGTTTCGGTAAAAAAAGTTTTTGCCCCGGAACACGGCTTCCGCGGAACCGCAGATGCTGGCGAACATGTGAAAGATGGCGTTGATTCAAAAACGGGTGTACCGTTGATTTCATTGTATGGCAACAACAAAAAACCATCGCAGGAACAGTTAAAGGGTATTGACGTCGTGGTTTTTGATATACAAGATGTGGGCGCACGGTTTTACACCTACATTTCTACGCTACATTACGTGATGGAAGCCTGTGCGGAAGCTGGAATTCCTGTTATTGTTTTGGACCGCCCAAACCCCAACGGACATTATATTGATGGCCCAATTTTAGAAAAGGAGCATCAAAGTTTTGTGGGAATGCACCCAATTCCCGTTGTTCACGGAATGACGATTGGTGAATATGCGAAAATGATTAATGGTGAAGGCTGGTTAAAAAATAAAATTAAATGTAAACTGACTGTAGTTGAAATTGAAAATTACACACACGATACTCCGTATGCACTCCCTATAAAACCTTCACCAAACTTACCGAATGCGCAATCCATCAATTTATATCCAAGCCTTTGCTTCTTTGAAGGAACATTTATAAATGCCGGTCGCGGAACCGAGATGCAATTTCAAGTTTTTGGAGCGCCTAGTTTGCCTGCTTCAAAATATACTTTTGAATATACGCCTCAATCCAACGAAGGTGCAAAAAACCCAAAATTTAAAGGAGAGCTTTGCCACGGAAAAGATCTTAGAAACGAACCCCACTTAAATAAAATAAATCTAGAATGGCTCATTGATGCTTATAACGCCAATGGAAAAAAGAAGGATTTTTTCAATTCGTTTTTTGTGAAACTTGCCGGAACGGACAAACTCCAAAAACAAATTGAGCAAGGATTATCTGCGGAAGAAATTCGGGATTCCTGGAAGGAAGGGCTTGCGGGTTTTCAGAAGATTAGGGAGAAGTATTTGTTTTATCCTTAAAGTACCAAATCTCAGATTCCAAATTCCAAAATAAATACTTGATTTTTTTTTGGAATTTGGTTTTTGTTATTTGGAATTTGATTTTTTCATTTGGAATTTAGCCTTCGTTTCATTTCCTCCACAATATTATAAGCAGCGGGGCAGATAGCGACATTGTTCATTGTGATGTTTGAAATTTGCTGAAATTTCTTTCTATCCGTATGCGGAAATTCGCGGCATGCTTTTGGGCGCACGTCATAAATACTACAATAATTATCCGATCCTAAAAAAGTGCAGGGTACGCTTTGCAGCACATAATCTTTGTCTTCGTCAATCCGCAAATAGGTTTCGATGAATTGTTGCGGTTTCATTCTAAAATGCTTTGAAATACGCTCAATATCCTTATCGGTAAAAAGCGGGCCGGTGGTTTTGCAGCAGTTGGCGCAAGTGAGACAATCTGTTTTTTGGAATTCTTCCTCGTGCAATTCCTGCATCAAACTGTCGAGGTGTTTGGGCGGCTTTTTTTTCAGCTTCGCGAAAAACTTTTTGTTTTCGTTTTCAGCTTCCTTTGCTTTTTGGGGAAGTTGTTTTAGAATATTTTCCATGTTCAACTTTAAAATTTCTCAGAGTAACTCTGCGAAACTCTGCGGAATAGCTATTTCACGGAGTTTCGCAGAAAAACGCAGAGGTTCGCAGAGAAAATTATTCGGCTTCAAAAACCATTTCGCCATTGATGAATGTTGCAACAACTTTGGTATTCGGAAGTTCTTTTTCGTCCACCTTCATAATATCTTTATCCAGAATGGTGAAATCTGCAAACTTTCCTACTTCAATGCTTCCTTTTTCATTTTCTTCAAAATTGGCGAAAGCTGCCCAAATGGTCATTCCTTTTAAAGCTTCTTCGCGCGTTAAAGCATCTTTCATTTGAAAGCCATTTTCAGGATAATTTTTTAAATCCTTTCGGGCAACGGCGGCGTAAAAGGTGTACATCGGATTCACATTTTCAACCGGAAAATCCGTACCCAAGGCAATACTGCCCGCTTTGTTCAACAATTCTTTATAGGCATAAGCGCCTTTTATACGTTCCGCTCCCACTCTATCCTCTGCCCAGTACATATCGCTGGTGGCATGCGTTGGTTGCACCGAAGGAAGTATGTTATTGTTGTCATCAAAATAATTGAAATCCTCTGCCGAAATAATCTGTGCATGTTCCACTCTCCAGCGTCTGTCGGTTTTTCCTTCCAATGCTTTTTTATATGCCCGCAACACCGCAATATTTGCGGAATCACCGATGGCGTGCGTATTCATTTGAAACTCGGAAGTTGCAATTTTTTCCGCTAAAAATTTCAAACTGTCGGCATTGGCTATCATGGCACCATAATGGCCGGGCATATCGCTATAAGGCTCGCGCATGGCGGCACCGCGGGAACCCAAAGCCCCATCTGAATAAACCTTAAAGGAACGTACGTTTAGTCTATCGGTTTTGTAAATTCCTTTGTTTAAATAATAATCGCGATTTTCAGGACTGTTGCTGACCATTGCGTACATTCTGAGCTTAAATTTTCCTTCTTTTTGAAGAGCATCAATCAACTCGATAATATTTTTACTCAAACCAGCATCGTCAACGGTTGTCAATCCATATTGAAGGCAGATTTTTTCGGCTTCCAAAAGTGCTTGTGTTGAAACTTCTTCGGTAATGTCAGGAAATGTTTTACTAATTAAACCCATTGGCGCGTCAATAATAATTCCTGTTGGTTCGCCATTTTCCAAAACTATTTCGCCTCCGGCAACTTTTGTTTTTGAAGTAATTCCAGCTAATTCCAAAGCTTTTGAATTTACTAGCATTGCGTGGCCATCAATTCTACGTAAAGAAACTGGTGTATCGGGAAATAAAGAATCCAGCTCTTTTTTAGTGGGGAAATTTTTATCATCCCAATCGTTTTGGTCCCACCCGCGACCTATTATATATTCTGTATTTTTTTCTTGCTGAAAAGCTATCACACGACCCAAAATTTCATCAAAACTTGTGGTGCCTACCAAATCAACATTTTGCAAACCAAGCCCGAGACCATACAAATGTGCGTGGGCATCAATCAATCCGGGTACTACTGTATTCCCTTTTGCATCGTATGATTCCTTAATATTATATTTCAGTTCAAGTTCTGGTTTCAGACCTATTTCTAGTATTTTGCCATCTTTTACAACCACCGCATTTGCGATGCTGAAATCTTTATCAACCGTGTAAATTGTTGCATTTTTAATCAGTAAATCTGCGGAAAGTTTTTCGGGGGCGCAAGAAGCAATTGATATTGCTAATAAAAGGAAGAGTAATTTTTTCATGGTTGGTTTTATTGAAATGTAAAAATAGAAAACATCCGCCAAAGACGGATGTTTTCAGAAATTATAATTTTTTAATGGTTACCAGTCAAACTTATAGGTAACACCCACCAATCCCTGAATTCCTTGAACAGGGTAATTGAGCCATTTTTCATAATTATCGCCAAAAAGGTTGCTGCCCTTCACAAATGCGGAAAGCCTATCGGTGAATCTATACCCAAAGTGAAGATTGGCATCAACGTAGCCATCCAAAGTTACCTCTTGATTGATGGAATTCCCGAAAAGATCATTATTGTAAATCAAATCCTTACGCTTGCCTACATAAAACAAGGAAGCCCCACCGTATAATTTTTCGGTTATGTTGAAATCTGAAAACACCGAAGCCTTTAAATCGGGCAAGTTCCACGCTTCACTTTGTAAATCTGTGCTGTAACTATTATAAGTTCCGTTTATCCCTAAGGATAATGTATTCGAAACTTCAACTTTCAATTCTGCGAAGAAAGCAAGTGTATTCACATCGTCATAAACCACATTGAAGGAATTTCCGTATTCATAACCTTCAAAACTTGCGTTGTAAATCTTTAAAGGATTCATTTGAAAAAGCGCACGGCTTTCATCTTTTCCGTACGAAGCCCGAACATTGTAGGCAACGGAATTAGAGATTTTCCCTTTAATTCCGCCGAAACCTTCGTAGAGTTTTTTAGTGGGCGCAATAAATAAAGTGGGAGAAACATATGGGTTTTCTTCCTTGAAATTATAATAGGTGTTTTGCTGCAAACCACCTTCTGCCCCACCGTAAACAATCACGGTTTCGTCCAGCAATCGGTATGAGGCATTCAATCTTGGGTATAATGAAAAGTCAGTATTGCTGTTTTCGGAATCCAAACTTACATAAGCCGCTACACCCAATGAAACCGATAGCTCATCATTCACAAAAGTGATGGACGGCACCAATCCGGCATTCAAATAACTGAAATTTATATCGGAAGTGTTCGTATAGTTTCTGTCAAAACTTCCACTTAAATAATCAATATCACCGTCAATTTTGAATGTTAGGTTTTCCAATGGAAACGAAAACTCAGGCTTCAACGAAACATTAAATTCCGAAGAAGAAAACGCATCCCGCAAATAGCGAATGTTTAAGGCAGCCTTTTCAAAAAACGAATCGTCCAATGCAATACTTCCACCTGCATAACCACTGATGTAAGTTTGCTGTGGGTCTATTTGCACATTTGGCTCTTGTGTAAAAACTATTTCAGGCACACCGTACCAATTGTAAAGTTGGTGCTCCACGCCCGCGTCAAGCCTGTAGGTTGCATCTCTTTGGCGGCTCGTATAGTTGGCGTCAAGACTGGTGTCGTAATATTTATTGTCCAATTTCACATCCTTTATATCACCCTGCGAAGAATTATGGCGAAAGAAAAACCCAGCATTATCTGTTCGGCTTATTTCAAAATTGCTGTAGAATTCGCCCAAAATAGAAGTATAGTTTCCGAAGCCAAGGGTTGCATAATTGTCATAAAGCTTTATGGGCTTTGCTTTTTCCACAGTAGTGGCCTTGCCTTTTGCCGGCGTAAAGGTTGAAGCAACCGGAACCGAGAAAATACTGTACTTCACCTCTTTTTTTGTGGTGGTAATGGAATCATTCAATTCTGGAGTTTCCTTCACTTTAAAGGCATCCGAAATTGTGGGCGTATATGGTTTCACAATATTTACAACCTCGGGATCGAGTTCTTTTTCCTGCGAAAAAGCTGAAAAATGAAATAGTAAAAAAGCTGGAATTGAAAATAAAACTATTTGTTTTATGGACATATTTTCAAAGTTTATAATGATAGTTTTGTTGATATTCATCTCCGCGTCCTCTGCGTCTCAGCGGTAAAATTATACCGCAAAGGCGCAGAGAGCGCAAAGTTTTGGGTTAGTTTCCGGTTTCCACGGAAGAATTGGTTTTTGCCTCTGCGTTTTTAATTACTGCGAGTTCTGCTTTTGCTTCTTCAACTACTTCAGGAAAATCGGTGAAATTTTTGGTAACACTTTCCAAAATGTAAGTTGCTTGATACGCATCCTTCAAAGCGTAAAAATTCTTCGCCATCAGCACCAAACCTTTGGCACCGTAGAGTTTATAGCCCGAATAATCCTTCGCCAATTTCTGCACGGAAGCATTTGAGCCTTCAAAATTTCCTTCCTTATTTTTGAAATACGCATCGTAATAAAGCGCTTCGGCAGCAAGGGCTCCTGTCGCTATTTTTTGCACCTCGGCATAAGCGGTTTTCGCTTTTGTCTCGTTATTCGTCTTCATCGCTGAACGGGCAATAATCACTTGCGCGTCACTTTTTATTGAATTGTCAATCTTTGAATTCTGAAGCACTTTTTCGGCGTAATTTACTGCTTCGGCATATTGTTTCAGTTCATACGAAGCCTTCATAGAATTGGTCTGCGCGAAGATGATGTTCTGCGGAAAATCTGCTTCGGTTTCCAAACGCTTCAAATATTTTAAAGCGTTTTGGTAATCTTTTTTACCCAAATACAATTCTGAAACCCGTGCCAAAGCTTGTTCGGTAAATTCACTTCGCTCGCGATTCACAACGTATTCAAAATGCGGAATGGCTTGATCGTTTTTTCCGTCAGCGAAATAAATCTGACCCAAATAAAAATGTGAGTTTAAAGCGTGCTGCCCATTCGGAAATTGTTTTAAATAATCCTCAAATCTGCCTTTGGCTTGACTCTGGTTATTCTCCAAATACGGTTGTTCCGCCGCCAAATACGTGGCATCGTCAAGTTCGGTGTCGCCCACTTGTACGTAATCCAAGGTTTTTACCCAACGGGCGTATTCGTCAACATTTCCTTGGTCTATGTAAATTATTTTTGCGGAAGAAACAGCCTGCAAGGCTTCGGGTGTGGAAGGAAAATCCTTGGCCACTCTCTTGAAAATTGTCAACGCATCATTGCTTTTTCCAGTGTTGTCATAAATCAAAGCTTTCTTCAACAATGCTTTTGAAACAAAACTGCTGTTTGGAATATCGCGAACCAATTGGTCGTAAGCTGAAATTGCCTCATTCGTTTTGTTCTGCGCAACGTAGGTATTTCCCAATTCATACAAAGCATCATCGCGGTAAATGGATTTTGGGTATTTTTTTATAAAAGTTATAAGTTCTTCAATTTTCTTTTCGCTTCTGTCCACAAAACCGTAGCTTATTGCTTTTTGAAACTGCGCGTAATCATTGTCGCCGCCCAATTCAATCGCGGCGTTGTAGTTTTCCATTGCCGGCCAATATTGGCTTGTCACAAAATAGCTGTCGCCCAATCGCAGTAAGGCGTCCTTTTTGCGGGTCGTTTCTGCGAAAGAGGAACCCACGTAAATTTTGAAATTGTTAATGGCGTCCGTATAATTTTTCAGTTTGAATTGGTTGTAAGCCACATTGTATTTCAAGTTTTTATATTCTGAAGTGTTTTGAGAACCTGGCAACTGCTGAAATTTATTGTACCCTGCCAACGATTTTTCAAAATTTGAGAGTTGGTAATCGCTTTCAGCTTTCCAGTAGGTCGCGCGGGCAGTGAAATTCTGATTTTCGGGATATTTCAAACTTTTGTCGAAAAATGCAATTGCCTCATTGTAATTTGCTTCGTTGTACAATTCAATTCCTCTGTAAAAAGCTACTTTTTGATAGGCAGCCTTATTTTCGAAATCTTTGTTGTTTTCCAGCAAATCCAGTGCTTCCTTGTAATTTTTTGAAGTGATGTAACTATCAATCAACAATCTTTTCAGCTCGTCATTATTGGCGTTGTTCGGGTATTTTTCAATAAAGGAAAGCAAAACCTGCGGCGTGCTTTTGTAGCTGTTGCCAATCTCGTAGCTCAGTTTGGCATAATTCAAATAGGCATCTTCCTGAATTTCAGCACTGAAATCCATTTCCGAAGCATTTTTAAAAGCGTTCAGCGCTTCCTGTTTTTTGTCGAGTTTCAGATAACTTTCCGCCAAATGGTAATAGGCGTTTTGGGCAACGGCGTTCTTTCCGTCCACAATTTTGTTGAACTCGCCAATGGCGTTTTCAAAATCATCCTGTTTATAATAAGCATAACCCAATTGGTAATAATCGGTATTGTTCCATTTGCCTCGGGTGCCTTTGTAGTCTTTTAAATAGGGAATGGCTTCGTCGTATTTTTCAAGATTGAAATAGCTTTCACCAATTATTTTTGAAAGCTGGCTTTTTTCCTGGGGGCTGGATTTGTCAAACTGCTCCTTGCCCATATCGATGGCCTTTTCAAAATTGCCAAGCTTGAAATTCATATCGGCTTGGTAATAACTAAGATCTTCGGAATAGCGCTCCTCCCCTTTTACCTCTTCAAACATTTCATTCGCTTCCTCATAATCATCGCCTTCGTAAGCAATGAAACCCAGATAATACTTCGCCTGCGAGCCATATTTCTGCGAAGTGGAAACCTTGTTGAAATAGTTTTTCGCCTCGTCATATCGCTTCGCCTTAAAATAGACGTATCCGTTATTGAAATTGAAACGTTCCTGCTCACTTCGACTTAAATTTGAAGTATCAACCTTATCGTACCACTTTTGGGCATGTGAATATTTTCCGTTTTCGAAATAAAAATTCGCCACGTCTATAAATGCAGAATTTCGCTTCAAACTCGTGGGATATTTCTCCACAAATTCCTCCATCAACTGGTCGGCATTTTGCTGGTTCAGCCTCACCGCCGCATTGGCAATATAATATGCACAATCGCTCTGCACGGTTTCGTCTTCGCTGCTGTTTTTTATTTTGTCGAAAAGACTTTGGGCAGCCAAATATTGCCCGTTATTGTAGAGTTCCAGCGCTTGGTTGAAATCGGCAAGGTCATTTGTAAAGACCGCTGTTTGCTGTGAAAAGGACGAAAATGAAAGGAATAGGAAAAGTGAAAAAACAAGAAAATTCTTTATCATTATTTACAGTTTTTGTGGCGTAAAGATATTTAACTTTAAATGTAGCTTTCGGCGATACTGTAATTTTTTAAGGTTTAATTAACGAATGATTTTTTGATGAATTTTCTTAGGAATATAACGACGTAAAATTGAAATAAGTATGCACCTCTTCAACAGATTTTAACATACATTGAAACGCTTTAAAAAAATACCGTAATTTTAAAACTTTACAAATTATAAAAGCATCGTTATGAACAGATTATTGATTTTCGGCATTCTAATGTTTTCACTTTCCGCCACAGCACAGCGCAATCCTTTTAAAAATCTTTCTGAAAAGGATGGAAAAATAGGCATTGGCACAACTACTCCCGATGAGCTTTTGACCGTAAAAGGAAAAATCCACACCCAGGAAGTTCTGGTAGATCTTGAGGGAGCAGTTGCACCCGATTATGTGTTTGAAACCTATTATAACGGTTTTTCTGAAATGATGCCGGAATACAGTTTGATTTCCTTGGAAGAACTGGAAGCGTTTTTAAAAGAAAACTATCATCTGCCAAATGTGCCTTCTGCCGAAACGATGCGGACGGAGGGAATTTCACTAAAAGAAATGAACTTGATTTTGCTTCAAAAAATTGAGGAATTGACGCTTTACACGCTTCAGCAGCAAAAGGAGATTGATGCATTGAAAGAAAAAATTTCAGAAAAGTAAATATGTTGGCAGTAATCAGTTGCAGTTTGAAGTAATTCAAATTACTTTTGTCCCTCGACTCCGCTCGGGATAGATACATTTAACCCAAAACCTATACTTAAAAATGGCCGATACCGTATTATTTTTAAAAGATGCTTCCATTTATCAAGGTGACAATTTAGTACTTTCCGATGTTTCCGTTTCTGTGGATAAAGGCGAATTTGTTTACCTGATCGGAAAAACCGGAACCGGAAAAAGTAGTTTTATGAAAACGCTTTACGGCGATCTTCCACTCCAGGAAGGGGAAGGCAACATTGTGGGATACGATTTGGCTACTTTGAAAGAAAAGGATATTCCTTTTTTACGCAGAAAATTGGGCGTGGTTTTTCAGGATTTCAAACTTTTGAACGATCGCACAGTTCGCGACAATCTAAATTTTGTTTTGACGGCCACAGGCTGGAAGGACAAAGCCGCCATGGAAAGCAAGATTAACGAGGTATTGGACAAGGTTGATATGAAAACCAAAGCCTTTAAATATCCTTACCAACTTTCGGGCGGAGAGCAGCAACGTGTGGCTATTGCCCGTGCGCTTTTAAATGATCCAGAGCTTATTTTGGCAGATGAGCCCACGGGAAACCTAGACCCACAAACGAGTGTGGAAGTAATGGAAGTTTTACGTGAGATAAATAAAAACGGCAATACCATCTTAATGGCAACGCACGATTATGCCTTGTTGCTGAAGTATCCTTCCAAAACATTGAAGTGCGATGAAAACCAGATTTTTGAAGTAGTTCAAAAAACGGTTTAATCATCTAGGATACTTGGGTCGCGAAGTTGTAGCTCACATTCTTTTTTAAGCGACGGGTCAATTTTAAGATGAATTTTTCCTTTCGCGTTCGGTTTTAGGACGGTATTTTCAGAAATTACAATTCGCTTTTTTGAGGTAAGATTTAAAGTTGCTTCTTCAGTAAACTTCTGATTTTGCATAACTACTTCAGAAATAGAAGTCAGTTTAAAATCCCACCGACTGAATCGCTGGTTTTCAATTTTTACTGGTTCTTTTTCCGCGAACATATCAAAAACCATTTCCACGGCTCGGCCCGTATTTAACATTCCTGCACCGTACATTCCCGCATATGGTTTATTGGGCTCTACGTCGTCTATATTGGTAGATGTTAATTTTAGGATGGTCTCAACCTCTTCTGCCGGAAGACAGGGATAAAGCGAAAACATAAGCCCAATACTGCCCGTAACCAATGGCGCCACTCCTGAAGTTTGGTTAAATTGACTAACGTCGTCAAAACCGTTGAGGGCTCGTTCACCGTATCTATAAATACCCTTTGAAGGAGCTACAATGTCAATTTCACTATTCAAATTTCGGATGCTGATAGGATACAAATGCGGAACCTGAGTAGTATCATTATTTTTAAAACCACCGGTAAGCCCCACATAATAGCGAATATTTTTTATGTAATACAAGCCCTTACCTTCTTCAATCTGAATATTTTCAGAATAATGTGCATAGCGGTGCGAAGCAGAAGAAACCGCAATAACTTTATCATATGAAGCTGGATAATAAGGTTTTTTTCCCTTTGTTTCCGAAAAAGGTGGGTTGTGGCCTATTGCAACCACTACTGTACCATTGTCCATCATTTCATAAATAGCCTGCTGGGCCGTTTCATAATAGTGTGCAAGCCCCCAACTACAATTGATAACTTTCACTCCCAATTTGGAAAGCTCAACGAGTTGCTCCAAATTATTTATGTGTCTATAATTGGTGGAATAAACACTACAATCGTAACATACCCCCGGAATGGCATACCCATTGTCTCCTTGGCCGGCCGCAGATTCAGCAACAGAAAATCCGTGGCCTTTTGCCATAAAAGACTCCCTTATAATCTTACTTTTTCCTTCAAATTCCTTATCGTCTGTTTTGATGGAACCATCCGAAATTCCAACAATTATATCGCGCGAACCCGTTGTGTAATACCAAGCTTTCGGAACCTCCATTACGTCAAGATAATCCAGATTAACTTGCGCTCCCAAATTATCGCCTATGGTACTTGTCAATCCGTAATCATTGGGTTCAAAAATTTTTTTGTCCTCTTCGGCTATCAATTCGCCAAACTCAAAAAGATGGGAAACATTCTGCAGTAAATCCGTCATCATTGCTTCCTTATCGGCAATCACAAAAAAGGTCTTTTTTAGATTTTGCTTTTTAGCGTGTTTCCAAGTTTTTTTGAAGATTTTGATTTTATAGTTTTTTAAAGCTGCTTTCAGCCTTGCATCTTCACCCGAATAGCTCAAATAATCTCCTTTTTTTTCAAAAGAAGGTACGAAGGAAGTATCGCGCGCACGCAGATAAAACCAGGCCTCTTGTTGGGAGTAAACTGAAAGTGTAGAAAAAACAACAAAAACTAAAATAAATATCCGCACAGCTGATTCTTTTTTTACAAGATACATCTTTTTAAAATTTTTCGTGAAAACGATTTTTTATGGACCGAATAGAAATTCAAATTTCCCGCATCCAAAAAGATTACTGTATTTTAGCCAGATGTACCAAACCTTAAAAAAAGTGGCACTCACCTTTGTTCCAAAAAAAATTCTTTTTGAGAACGAGGTTTTTTTTCGTTCCTTTTTTGCTTTTCACCTACGTGGAAAAAACCACGAATGTACGGTTTGCGGTCATGGGGTTAAACGATTTATTAAAATTCCCGACGGCGACCTGCTCTGCCCTTTTTGCGGCAGTCGCTCGCGAACCCGGAGACTTTATTCCTTTCTTAAAGAAAACGATTTAGTAAACGGCAAAATACTTCACTTTTCACCTTCGCGAAGTGTTTACAGATTGCTGAAGAAAAATCCGAGCATCACTTATTTCAGTACTGATTTTGAAGATGAATTTCTGGCGGATTATCAGTATGATATCACTAAAATTCCTTTGGAAGACAATTTTTTCGATCTGATAATCTGCTATCATATTTTGGAACATATTGAAGACGACAAAAAAGCAATGGAAGAATTACATCGCGTATTAAAACCCAATGGCAAGTGTGTAATCCAAACTCCTTTTAAAGAAGGAGAAATATACGAGGATTTTTCAAAGAAAACGCCCGAAGAACGAATAGTAGCCTTCGGGCAGGAAGACCACGTACGCATTTACTCTGTGGAAGGATTAATGCGCAGATTGAAAGAAAACGGCTTTCAAAATGTGGAAATCAAAACTTTTCCGGCAAATGAACGTTTTGGATTTATGAAAGAAACTGTACTTATCGCCAAAAAATGATTTCAATCCTTATCCCTACATACAATTACAACGTTTTTTCATTGGTAGAAAACTTGCAAAAACAGTGTGAAATCGCAAATGAGGTTTATGAAATCGTGGTTTTGGACGATGCTTCTACTGACAAAAAATCGTTGGAAGAAAATTCAAAAATAAATTTGTTGAAGCAGTGTAGTTTTCAAGCTTTGGAAAGAAATATCGGCAGAAGCAAAATCCGAAATCTTTTAGCAGAACGAGCAAATTATGATTGGTTATTGTTTTTGGATGCGGACACCTTTCCTTCAAACCCAGAATTTATTGCGAAATATTTGGTTACTATTTCCAATGAAGCTTCGGTGATTTTTGGAGGCATTCAATATCCAAAAAACAATTCTAAAAAATTCAGTTTAAGGCATAAATACGGCTCAGAACGTGAAAGTCTGCCACTTGCGGAACGTCTTAAAAGCCCATACCGAAGTTTTATAACGATGGGGTTTGCTATTAATAAGGCGGTTTTTGAAAAAATAAAGTTCAACGAAAAATTAGCTGGGTACGGTTATGAAGATTCCGTATTTGCATATGAACTTCAAAAAAACAACATTCCACTGCTGCACATTGACAATCCGGTGATCCATTTAAATTTGGAAACCAATGAGGCTTTCATAAAAAAGTCAGAATTGGCACTTCAAAATTTATTGAATTTTCACAACACTGGTGATCTTGATAAGGAAACCGTGAAAATTCTGAAAACATATTTGAAACTAAAAAAAAGAAACTTATTGTTTGTAATGCGAATATTCTTCAATGCCTTTAAAAAACCATTGCTGAAAAACCTAAATTCTACAAATCCATCCCTTTTCCTTTTTGATTTGTACCGCTTGGGCTATCTTAGTTCTTTAAAAACTAAGGATGCCTAAATTTTCGGTAGTCATATCGGTCTTTAACAAAGAAAAGTACATTGCTGATACGTTAAAAAGTGTCTTGGCCCAGACCTTTACTGATTTTGAAGTCGTGATTCTGAATGATGGTTCTACCGACAACAGTGAAACTGAAATATTAAAATTCAAGGATCCGCGCATTCGTTATTTTTCCATGGAAAACAGTGGCGCATCGGCTGCGAGAAATTTTACAATACAGCAAGCAGAAGCCAAATATATAGCCTTAATGGACGCTGATGATTATTGGTATCCTTTCTATTTAGAGGAGCAAAATCGGTTAGTAACTGAATATCCCAATGAATCCGTTTTTGCTACCGCTACCGAAATAAAGCGCAACAGAAAAATTTTTAAGAACAGTTACTCTATCCAAACCATTGGAAAAGATTCAATTATTGTTGATTATTTTGAGTCTAGCCAATTAGATTCAGTATTGTTGAGCATTTCCACTGTTTTAAAAAAAGATGTGTTTGAAAATGTGGGTTGGTATAATCAAAAAATTAAAAGTGGAGAGGACACAGATCTTTACGTTCGAATAGGTTTAAAATACAAAGTTGTTTTTAGCCCAAAAGTCTGTGCAACTTATATAGTCCGAAAAAACAGCTTGTTCCAAAGTGTGAAAAATTTGGAAGAAAAAGCCAATTTTGAAGCCTACGAAGTTTTCGAAAAAAACAATCCCGCTCTTAAAAAATTTCTGGATTTAAACCGTTACTCACTGTGTGTCTTAGCAAAAATAGAAGGCAATAAAGAAGCTTTTCAGAAAAATTTCAAAAAGATAAACCTGGAAAACCTAAGTAAAAAGCAACAATTTCTACTTCGTCAAAACAAAACCATTTTGAAGTATCTTTCAAAAACGAAGAATAATTTGGAAAAGCTCGGACTGCGGTTAGGTACTTTTAAATAACTTGAAATCATTGTATTCACGAATGTAATCGTCTTCATTATATTCTTCACTAACCAAAGAAAGACAAACAGCGCCAGAAGAAAAATCTTCCAATTCACGCCAAACCCCATTCGGAATTAGCAAACCTTTATCGGGTTTATTAAGAGTTATGGTTCTACGGGTTTTTCCATTGTCCAAAACCACGTCAAAACTGCCGCTTACAGCAATCAAAAATTGCTGCAATTCCTTATGGGCGTGGCCGCCACGAGTGGAAGAGCTTGGAACATCGTATAAATAATAAACCCGTTTTATTATAAAGGGCAAAAAATCCTTTTCAACCACTGAAAGGTTTCCGCGACCGTCCGGATCGCTAATTTTAGGAATTTCCCTCAGTTCTATTTTATCCAAATCAACGTATTGCATGCTGTAAAGTTTGGTTCCATTTTTCAGAAATGGCCTGCATTGAAAATTGTGCTACGGAAGGTTTTGCGTTCGCTTTCATCTCATTATAAAGTTTTTCATCAAAACATATTTTTTGCAACGCTTCCGCAAATAAAGGTAAACTTCTTTCGGCAATCAGCAAACCATTTTTTTGGTGTTGTACAATTTCCGAAGGCCCCGAAATTATATCCAGTGAAACCACGGGCGCTCCCAAAGAAAGTGATTCTACGAGCACCATCGGGAAGCCTTCATATTTACTTGTCAGTGTTACACAATGTGCGTTTTTAATGATTTCGAAAGGTTTTTTAGTGAAAGGGAAAAATAAAATTTGATCACAACATTCTTTTGAAGCTGCCAGTTTTTGAAGCATTTCCTTGTCTTTTCCATCACCCAAAATGACGAGATGAAAATCATTTTCCCAAACTTTCGATTGTGAAAAAGCTTTAATCAAAAATGAAAAGTCCTTTATGGAATCGTCCAATCTGCCATAGGAAAGTATATATTTTTTATTTTGAAGTATTTGGGGAAACTCGCTCTTTTCTTCAATCCAAGAAGGATCGAAAGCATTGTGGATTGTTATGGAATTGTCTATTCCTTCCTTCTTCAAAATTTCGTTTTCTATATATTCTGAAACGCCAACGTTCAAAAGGTTTTTTTGACAGATTTTTGAAAAAGCGGAGGGATTCTCAGTCAAGTATTCCGTTTTTTTGGAACTGTGCACCACATAAATTTTGTTGAGCTCTCGATAAATAAATTTCGAATAAAACAATTCCCGCTCAAAATTATTTTTAGGTCGGTGATCAATTATTACATCAAAATTTTCCTTTTTTAAATAATTTCGAAATTTCCGAAAGCGCAGCAAACGTTTCACCATTGAGTCTTTTTCCGCTTTCAGTTTTCCTAAATTAAACAATTTTCCGCTGTAAGGATAATCAACTTCATCGTTCAAAATTACCAAATGCACCTCATGACCTTTTGCTTCCAGCATTTGTGAAAGCATAGCGCACGAGCGCTCCAACCCACCTTTTGCAAGCGAAATGGAAACCAAACACACTTTGAATTTCTTTTCAGCGTCCATCGCTATTTATTATGTATTTTTGGTTGCACAAGGCAAATATAGCTTTTATGCAAATACTTTTGGTGGGCGAATACAGTAGGTTGCACAATTCCTTAAAAGAGGGATTGTTGGCGATGGGCCACGAAGTAACCCTTGTTTCCACTGGCGATGAATTTAAAAATTTCCCCTCAGATATCCTTTTAAAGCGAAAGTATGATTCGGGGATTTCAAAAAAAGTGAAGGTTGGTTTATTCAAACTTTTTGGCTTGGACATTTCTTCTCTTTCCTTAAAAAACCAATTTCTTCAGCAGCAAGAAAAATTTAAAGGTTTTGATGTTGTGCAATTGATAAACGAAAGTCCGCTTGGGATTTTGCCAAAACACGAAAAGGAAATCATTTCATTTTTAAAGGAGAACAATAAAAAACTCTTCTTGCTTTCCTGCGGAACGGATTATACGAGCGTTAAGTACGCTTATGAAAAAAAATTTCGCTACTCTATTTTCAATCCGCTTTTTAATGGAAAAATTTCAGAGCAAGCATTTTTCCCAGCTTTAAAATATTTAAAGCCAGAATACAAAGATTTGCACGATTTTGTTTTTGAAAATGTTGATGGTGTAATCGCTTCCGATTTGGATTATGACATTCCGCTTCAAGGAAATAAAAAGTATTTGGGAGTAATTCCAAATCCTGTAAACACTGAAAGGCTGAGATTTAAACCTCTGGTTCCTGAAGAAAAGATTATCATTTTCCACGGCATCAATCGCGCGAATTATTTCAAAAAAGGAAACGATTATTTTGAAGCTGCACTTGAAAAACTTCAACAGAAACACGCTTCAAAAGTTGAAGTAATTACAGTTGAAAACGTTCCATATTCCGAATACATTGAAAAGTATAATTCGGCACATATTCTTTTAGATCAAGTGTTTGCGTATGACCAAGGCTATAACGCTTTGGAAGCGATGGCAAAGGGAAAAGTTGTTTTTACAGGAGCCGAAATCGAGTTTTTGGAATGCTACAATTTAAAGGCAGACGAAGTGTGTATAAATTCACTCCCAGACTCAGATTATTTATACAATAAGCTGGAAGATTTGATTTTAAATCCTAAAAAATTGAATTCCATTTCTGTCAATGCCCGAAAATTTATAGAACGTGAGCACGACTATATTTCCATCGCCAAAAAATATTTGGAAACTTGGGGAAAATAGTTAGAATGGCAAATCGATTGATTCCGGGTTAATAAAATCCTTGGAATATGGATTTTCAAGAAAGCTAAGTGGCGGTTTCTGAAATTGAAGAATATCTTCCCTTTCAATACCATACACGCTCCAATAATTGGCGAGCAATTGGGCAAATATATCCTCATCCCAAAACCCGAAAATTGGTTTGCTTCCCTTTTTTTCAATAGGAAGTGCTTCTATAGTAATTCCGTTGTCCTGATTTTCAATTTTGTATTCCGGTTTATACTGCAAAATATAATCTGAATAGTGAAACCGTGCGTACAGCTCTTCAAATTGAACAGGGTGCAATACGTGACCCTTAATTTTATCGAGCAACTCTTTTTGCTTCTCCCCTATTACACCATTGTCCTGCAAACAAGCAATAAAACCGAAACCATTCACCCCAAACGAAAACATTAAATTGATGGCATCATCACGATAGCTAAAAATATCTGCGGAATATTTTAGAGGAAAGACAACAATGCTCCAAGGTTTTTTTCCAACAAAAGTAATTGGTTCAATTATCGACTGAAGCATTAAATGAAAATGGCCAAAGCGTTCCTTGAGCGCAGCCGAAAGTTCAAATTCCTCACCTTTCCTAAGCAGTCGGTCTCTTTCATAAACCATTTCGTAATAAAGCAGGCCATAGACCATTCTGCCTGTCCATTGAAAAAGCAACTCTTGGTCGAGTGATGCCATTCCTTCAAAACCATTTTTATAAGCGGCTTGAATTTTTAAGTCCAATGCTTCAAACGCTTTCTTTACTTCAAAAGAACATGGCAATACGAGATCGGAATAAATGTAGGATTTGGTTTTATCCATCATCTCTATCTTTTCGTCACCAAACTTAAAATGATCCATCAACCACTGTGGGAAAACAGTAATTTTTTCAGTAGTCAAAGCTCCTGAAAGGAAACAAAAATGTTTGTCGAAAATTAAATCCTTAAACGGATTAAAGAGTTGTTGGGCCATATGAATTCAGAAAAAGGTAAGCTTTGAATTTTTTGCAAAGATAGCCATAAACTATTGTTTGCCTTTAGCTATTATTCGGTTGTTTTACGCTTCTTTTTGAAATAACGGAACACGAGGAAAAACACTACAAAAAAGTAAACCACATATCTTAAAAAGTGAGCCATTACAACCCCTTCAACGCCATAAATTCCAGCGAAGTAATAAGAGAAGCCATAGAAAAGTGCAAGCGACAACACTTCTGAAAAGATAAAATTACGCACCATTTTTTTCGCTAAAAACTGATATCCCAAAACAATAGCTGCCAAACGCACAAAATCTCCTAATAGTTGCCACTTAAACAGTGGTTCCATCCCGAGAAAATCTGGATAGATGATTTGGATAACGTAGTCCCTCAAAAAATAAATCAGTAACATTCCTACTCCAAAAAGCGGCAATAATGTTTTGTAAATATTGAAGAGTTCAGCCTTAAAATCAGTTTTATTGTGAATTCCAGCAAATTTTGGAAGTACGTACAAAGTGAAGATGGCACTCGAAAAAACCATGTAGTTTTTAGAAATATTGGTCATCGCTGTCCAAATTCCTGCATCGGCCATTGTAATTTTGTTTTGGATCATTACACGAATATCAATTTCAACATAATTCAACAACACAGTGGAAAAAAAGGACATCAGTGAAAATGCCAAAAGCCCATTAGCCATAGGTACTTTGAATGTAAGTTTTGAAAACTGTACATATTCGCGAAGCACTTTTATAAAAATATAAAGGAGCACGAAAAACTGTAGCGCCGGAGTTATTGCAATTGCTATCAGCGCGCCATCAATATTATTTGTAAGCAACAAAACAACAGTAAGAATTGCACTTAAAATGTAACTGAAAAGGTCTATTCCAGCCAATTTTTTATACAATGAGAGTCCATTCACAATACCGTTAAAAACGCGGTACATACTTATAAACGGCACAATTACTGCCAATAATTTTATAAGATAAATATAATTAGGAGAATCAAAAATAGTGGTGCTTAAGTAGTATGCACCAAAAAATAAAAACAGGGAAACAACTATGGTTCCCAAAACTGTAAATACCAATGTGGTGGAAAACAGTTTCTGCAACTGCTCTTTGTCATCTTTATATTCTGCCACATATTTTACAACTCCACTAAAAATACCAACTGAGGCAAAAGAGCTAAGCATTTCCAAAAGATTGCGAAGGGAGCCGATTTTGGCAATTCCAGCCTCGCCAACAATTTCAGCCAGTAAACGCTGAATGAACAATGAAATAACCAACCGAACGCCGATAACTCCGGCATTTAAAGAAGTCATCTTTAAAAGTAAATTACCGCGTATGGATTCGGGAATTTTCAAATTAATAACTGTTTAAAACTGAAATAACTCTTTCAACCTCTTCCTCGGTCATTACAGGACTCATTGGGATGCTTATAATTTCGTTGTGTATTTTTTCAGCATTTGGAAAACTTAAATGCGAAAAATCTGAAAGTGCCTGCTGCTTATGGGGTGGAATTGGATAGTGAATTAAATGGCCAATGCTGTTTCGGTCCAAATGGTCTATAAAAGTATTTCTGTTTTTTACACGAACTACAAAAAGATGGAACACATGGTTTTCATTGCCGTCATATTCGGGAAGAACTATTTTATCGTTACTAATTTCAGAAATATAATTCTTGGCGATCGTTCTTCGAATTTCATTATCAGCATCCAAAGTCGGCAACTTTATATTTAAAAATGCCGCTTGCAATTCGTCAAGCCTTGAGTTGAAACCTAAAAACTCATTAACATATTTAGTTGAAGTTCCGTAATTTCTGAGTTTTCTAATCACTTCGGCCAAAGCATCATTATTTGTCGTTACTGCTCCCCCATCTCCCAAAGCACCAAGATTTTTGGTAGGATAAAAACTGAAACCCGCAGCATCACCTATATTTCCGGCAAATTTGCCAGCTTTGTTCTTCGCGCCGTGAGCCTGTGCAGCATCTTCAATAACGAGTAGATTGTTTTCTTTTGAAATCTTCAAAATTTCTTCCATTGGCGAAAGCTGTCCGTAGAGATGGACGGGCATAATAACTTTCGTTTTTTCGGAAATAGATTTTTTTAGTGCAGTTAAATCGAAATTATAGGTTTCCAAATCTGCTTCTACCAAAACTGGTTTTAAACCTGCCTGTTTTATTGCCAAAATAGTTGCAATGTATGTATTGGAAGCAACCAAAACTTCGTCGTTTTCTTTTAGCTTTCCTAGTATCTTATAACCTTCCAAAATCAACCGAAGCGCATCCAGACCATTACCAACACCTATACAGTGGGTTGTTCCGCAATATCTGGCAAAATTACCCTCAAATAATTTTACTTGGTTTCCCAAAATATAATATCCGGAATCTAAAAAAGTCTGGAAACTTTTCTGAAATTCCGCTTCATAACGTTGGTTTATTGCTTTTAGATTTAAAAACGGAATCATATAAAAATGTCGTTTAAAAGTTTGTGATTCTCGGTTTTGATTTCATAAAAATCGTGCACAATACTTCTGCCACCAAAGGTTTCTTTCCAATGCAAAAGACCTTTATTTACCTTCATTCCCTGTGCTTCATTGCTTATTCCAAAATCGAAATAATTTTTATTTGAATAATGCTGCAATAAATGATTGAACAGAAAATCCAAACCACCTGTTTGTCGCCCTTCTTCATTTGCTGAAATATATTGTGCGTGCGCTACAGTAACAGTTTCGAAAATTGTTGCTCCTGCAACTATCTCGTCATTTTTATAAACGTTGAATTGTTTAATGTTTTTAGGGAAGCGGGATTGCAACAGCTCAATTTCTTCCAAAGAATGAACTGGCTTTTGGTTGTGGACTTGCTTTAAATTTGGTTCCAAAACTTTGCTCCAAAATGGTTTGAAATTTACCTCTTCACTAACTTTTAATTCGTTTTTTACTCCTTTTTTAATTCCGCGCAAGCGATTTGAGGAAGCTATTTTTAAAGAATTTTCGTTAAAAACACAACTTGTAAAATCTTTTCTGATTAACGAAGCTTTTACGAGAAATAGTAAATAATCAATTTCATCACTTGGCAATTGATGATAAATTTTCGGAAGCAATTTTAGTTTTAAAACAGTAAAACCTTCACTTTTAAGAAAAGTGAGCAGACTTTTAAAAATATGTAAAGTTTCTTCAAAAGTGGCCTGTTTGCCCAAAACTACGCCGCCGTAACTAAGGCCTTGGTGGGAATGTAATTCAGAACCTGAAATATTTGCAGGAAGCACTGCAACCAACTTTTCGCCTTTATATATTAAAAGTGAGTGGTCCGTGAATCTATCGGAATGGTAATCCATAAAATCGCGTTGGAACAAAAACGTAGCGTTTTTTGCTTCTTTCACAAAGCTATCCCACACCGATTTTTGTGATGGTTGATATTTTTTTATCTCGTAAATGTCTTCCAATATTTATAGTTTCAGTTTAGTTTGTAGTCACGTTTCCGCTGTCATCAATCACGGCTCGCACCGATTTTGAAAAAACGCCGTTCTGCAAGTTATAACTTGAATCATCCTCCAAATATTTCAAATATTCGGGATTATTGCTTAAAATGGAAAACAGTACGCGAAAAATATTCACGTTGCTGTTCAATTCAGCATCCATTCCTTCCTTTAAATGACCGTTCCATTTTATAGCTGCTAAAGTAGAATAAATGGAACGTATTTGCTGCGGATCATTAGTTGAGAACATTTCGGGATAACTGCCCAAACCAACCCAGCCGCCATGGTCCGCCAAAATAATAACGATTGCGTTCGGATCTTTTTCAGAAATATAATTTATTGTGCTTTCCAACCACCCGTTTACTTCTTTTATTTTTTCGATATAGGTATCGCGTTCCTCCTCTTTGGAAGCCGCAAAATGTATGTGGTGTGGCAGCAATTTTTCAACAAAATAAAACCGTGGACCTTCAATATTCACTGTATCCATCGCAGCTTTCAAATCATTAAAAACTACTTTTTTCACGTTGTTGTCATTGCTGAAATAAGGGATTTCGTCAGGATTCAGATTGTAGTAATCATACTCCTGTTTTGGTCTGTTTTGCTGAAAATATTCGTCTTGAACAATGAAGAAATTTTTATAGCCGTTGTTTCTCAGCGTGGTGATTGTCGTATTATTTCCAGCAATAATATCGCGTGAGTTAGGCATATCAATTGACGGAAAAAGAACATTTCCAAAACGGTGCTGTTTCATGGAAAACATTGAAGAATTCGAAGTTAAACTCGCTGGATAATTGCTTCGAAAATCGTCGTAAATTTTGAAGCCATTATTTTCCAGCCACCCATAAAAAGGATTGTTGAAATTGTACAAATCGCTCTCCATCATATCCCGCCCCACATAGCCGTCCGGTTGTATCATATAAATATTGGGGGTGGTTTTGAACTTAGCATTTTCAATCGAATCCGGAAGCGCTATCCATTCCATTTTCTGTTCGTGTTCCACAATTTTTATAACGCAATTAACTGTTGGAAGTATGCTCATCAATAAAATAATGACAAGCAGTTTTTTAAAGTGCGCATGCATTTTCCAAGCTGCTAAAACTGAAACAATCAGCAGACCCAACAGCATTTTCTTTTTAAGCGTAAGATACATTGCTTGTGACATCAAGGTTGCCACGGTCATAATTATCAACACGAAAAGAATGTGTGGTCTGTATTTTGAAAGCGTTTCAGAATACTTGAAAAATAATGAGGCAATTGTAAAAACCACTACTGGAATTCCTATAAAAAACAATAGAAAAAACCCTAAATGTTCCCAAGAATTGATTGCCGAAAAGTTATTTGAAAAATAGAAAACCAACGGATAAAACCCACAGATAAGGCCCGTAAGCAACGGATTGAAATTTTCCTTAAAGTATTTTGTGAAGAAATTACCCATTACCTTTTTAAAAAATTATACTTTTTTGAAAACTATGTTTCCGCTATCATCAATGTATTCATAAACGCCAGGCTCGGCGCCCTCCTTTATAATAAGATAGCTACCATCTTTTTCCAAATGCTGTAAATATTTTTGGTCATTGCCCAAATAGGAAAACAAAACCCTGAAAACATTCACACAACTTTTCAAGTTTGAATCCATTTCGGGAGCTTCACCATTTGGCCATTTTATAGCCAGCATAGCTCCAAAAGTAGTATAAATAATCTCGGGATTTGAAGTTTTGGTGTAAACTTGGCGCGTATAGTCAAGCCCCACAAAACCGCCGTGGTCTGCCATAATCATTATCAAGGCCTCGGGATCCTTTTCGGAAATTAGATTGACCATTTTTTCAATCTTTACGTTTGCTATTTCCAGTTTTTCAAGCCATTGCTCCCGCTCTGCTACTTTTCCTTTAGAAGCTTCCTTTGTGGTTGAAATATGGCCTGGTTCAAAAATTTCGATAAAAAAGAAATTTCCACCATCATTTTTTGAAGCAATTGTCTTCTCCAAATCTGGAAAAACCTCTCTTTTAACATTGAATCCAGTAGTGATATAGGGAATTTCACTGTAACTGAAATTGGTATAATCAAAACCTATCTTTGGTCTATTGACCATTAAATACGGATGCTCGCTAATAAAATGGGTTTTGTACCCATTGTTTTTAAAAATGGAAAGCACCGGATTTTTGAACATAATGTTTTTTCGCGCATTCAGCATTTCCGAATAATCCCTACCATTGTTGTAATAGTGGTGCTTCATCATAAAAGTAGCACTATTTGAAGTGATGGTCGTGATGTAATTGCTTCGAAAATCTGGATAATTTTTAAAGTTCTTTTCCGCTAAAAATGCATCAAAGCTTGAATTATCCACTTTATAATAATCACTTTTCAGTTCTGAAAAACTTGGATAACCGTCTGGTTGGATGTAGTAGATATTTGGTTTTTTTTGAAAAACAATTTCTTCAATATTGTCCGGTTGTTGCATCCAGTCTGAGGAATAGTTTAAATATTTCATCAGCATCGGCACCAGACCAATAAATCCAATCACCGCTAAAATAAGCTGCAAAACAATCCATTTTTTGAAATGTTTGTAAAGAAAATAGGCTATCAAGGAAGAAATAATAAAAATCCCTAAGATTATTTTCCGTTGGATATCTGCGTACAAAATTATTTTAATGTAAAACAGAAAAAGAAAAACACTGAAGAATGGAAGCAGGTATTTTCCCCATTTTGAATTAAATGACAGGTTTGAAAACCACTTTAAAAATGAAAAGAATAGTATAGGAAGCACTAAAAAAAGCAACAAAAAATACCCAAACTGTTCCCAGGAATTAATCATTCCAAAGTTTCGGGAATAATAGAAAACCAATGGGTAAAGGCCCACGCCGAGCGCTATCAATAAAGGGTTTTCTGAAGTAGCTCCAAAGAAATTTTTAAAACCGCTTTTTGATTGTTTAGATTCCATTAATGCTTTTTAAAAACCACATTTCCTTCTCCATCCAAGTATTGGTAAGTTCCTTGTGTTGCGCCAGAGTAGATGATAATGTAACTTTCATCGGGCTGCAAGTTTGCAAGATACAAATCATTTTCACTTAAATAAGATGTCAAAATGCGAAACAAATTCACAGAAGTTTTCAGTTTATTGTCAAATTTCGGTGCTTCACCATTGGGCCAATGAATGGCGAGAATGGAACTGAAAATTGAGTTTACAATATCTGGATCCGTACTTTTTGTGTATGAATCTTCCATACTTTTCATTCCCACAAAACCACCGTGATCCGCCATTATTACAATCAGTGCCTCGGGATCTTTTTTAAGGATTGTTTTTGTAAGTGCTGTAAGTTTCTTGTCAGCTTCTTTTAAACTTTCAATATAATGTTCCCGCTCTCCAGCAATACCTTTTGATTCTGCTTCACGATTAATAATATGTCCCGGATTGAAAATCTCAACAAAAAAGAAATTGGGTCCTTCGGAATATGTTTCCAGGTAATCTTTAAATGGCTCAATTACATCCCGAGGATTTCCGAGACCTGTGGTTACAAAGCTGATTTCCTCAGTTGAAAAATTGCAAAAATCATAGCCCAGTTTTGGTTTATTGGTCAAAAAATAAGGCTGCTCAGTAAGAAGGAATGTGCGGTAACCATTGTTTTTTAAAATGCGTAGCACACTGTTGTCAGAAACTATAACATTACGCGCATCAATGGTTTCTGTGAAATCTGAACCGTTGTTGTAATAATGATGCTTCATCATAAACAACGAACTATTGGTAGGCAAAGTTGCTCCGTAATTGCTTCGGAAATTTGGATAGTTTTTGAAATTATTCTCCGTTAAGAAGGTTTCAAATGCTGACCTCTCAATATTGTAATTTCCCTTTTTCATTTCTGAAAAATTCACATACCCATCGGGCTGAATGAAATAGATATTCGGTTTCTTTTTAAAAACAGCGGTTTCAATACCGTCGGGTTGCTTCATCCATTCCTTGGAATAATTCAATTGCTTAATAATTACGGGCGTTAGAGTGAAAATGCCGATTACAGCAAGTATAAATTGAAAAGCGATTATTTTTTTGAAATGCTTCCGAAATAAAAAAGTAAGTAGTAAGGCAATTACAAAAACTATAAATGTCCTTAACCAGCTAAACCCTGCATAAAGTGCTATATTCAGAAAGAAAAAGAAGAGGGAAAAGTTTAAAAAAGGAAGTACGAAGGGCTGGAATTTTTTAAAAAAATCAATTTTCGAAACATTATTTGCAATGAAAAAAACCACAATCGGAATCACTATAAATATTGAAACAAAATACCCGAAGTGCCCCCAGGAATTTATCAGTTTATAATTATTTGTGTAATAAAAAAGTAGCGGATATAAACCCGCCGCAATTGCAGTTATAATTGAAAAAAGGTTGTCCTTTTCAAAAAAAAACGAGAAAAATCCCTGTTTTTTTTTAGCCTGCATGATTTTTGTTTTTCAAAAGATACAGCAAGCGTTTGGTGCCTTTTACCGTTTCCTTTTTTTCAAGGGTGAAGTATTGTAGATAGCCGTTTTCAAACTCGGTTTCATTGTAAAAATCAAAATGGTTTATGAATTCGCGCTTACGAACCAGTAAGGACTGCGCCCAGGAATCCTCCCGGGTTGGGAATTCGATGATTAAATTCTTCGAAAAGGAAGCAAAAAACGAAGCCGATTTTTCAAAAGGCACATTTCCCGAAAGCGTGATATGGTGAATTAATGCCAAAGCCATAGTAACATCAGGCGCGTACTCTGCCAAACGTTCTATTAAAGAATTTCGTTCAGTATTATTGAAACCTATCCCGGGTGCGGGTTGCAGCACATCGCACACAAAGGGAAGCATATTCGTTTCCTTGTTTTTCTGCAGTTGTTTGTAATTGTAATCCACCGCGTTGCTGTCAATATCAGTCACTATTATATGCGGCACTGAATCAATTACAGTTCTTGCAAAAGTACCGTCATTACCGCCCACGTCAATCAATTTTTGTGGTGCCAATGGTTTTATCCACTCTTTTATCAGCGTTTTTTTTGCTTCAAAAGCGCCTTCATCGTAATTTGTTTTGTTGTAATAATCGCCCCATTCACTGGCTTCTTTAAGCGTCAGGCCTTTTATATAATCATAAAGGCTTTCAACAATGTTTTCCTGTGATTTTTTTGAAAGGGTAGCAATTTTGGTTTCGGCTTTGTAATCCTCGCTGTGTTTGCTTTCCATTTTAGCAAGCAAGTGAATGTTTGGGTAAATTACCGAACTCAATTTGGTGCGTGTTGGAAGCAAAGAAGAAATCAATTTCACTGGAATTCCATCAATGTGCGTTTGCATCATTTTGAAAATTTCGGTACCGTGATATTTTGCCAAAACCAATGGGCCCAAAAAGTGTGTTATAAATTGCTTGTATGCACGCCATGGAGTTCCCTCTTCATAAAAATCGAAAGAAAGTGTGTCTATAAAAACCGGTTTTCCTTTGTGAAAAGTTACGTTGTAAGCCGAAGCATCCTTTAAGATAAACCCTTTTGAAAGTGCGTATTTCTGAATTTTCAGGGTGTGGAGTGCAGCGTGTTTGTATTGCTCAAAGCTCCATTCGTAAGGATTTGTGATGAATGGAATTTCTTCCGGGGTAATGATTATTTCTTCCGAAGAAACCGAAGTTTCCTCATGCGGAATCAAAAGACCATTAGAAATTAGATTTTTAAAAACCCCGCTGTCTTTCAGTTTGTTGTACTGCAGAAAATATATAGGTTTGATGGCCCTTCGCAAGGTTTTTCCATCATAAAAAATATATCCAGAAGGATCTCGGAATGAAGCTTGGTGTGCGTCAGTTTTTTTTGTCATCTGTATCGGTGTCTTGCTCTTCAATGTCAATTGAATCGTAAGTATCTTTCTCTTCTTTTACCAATCCGAAAAAAGATTTCACCTTATACATAACACTTTTTGAAAAAAGCAAAATGCCAGCTGCCGCCGCCACTAACGCCTGTACTATCATTGCTCCCAGCCCTGGATCGAAATAAAGAAAATTCATACCTATTGTTTTATTCTATGTTTGCCTTTCGGCGACAACAAATTAACTAAAAATCGCCGAGTTTATTGAGTTGCTCAGCGATTATTTTAAAATTGACTTAGGACTAATTGACGTAAGACATAAAACTAAAACTTTCAATATCAATTCTCCGCTCGTCCTACGTCTTATGTCTTACTGTTTAATATCCTCTTTTAAATCTTGTTTCGCTTACGGTCTACTTCCTTCAAATATATTTTCCGAAGTCTTAAGTGGTTTGGCGTAACCTCAACATATTCGTCCTTTTGGATGTATTCCAACGCTTCTTCCAATGAAAACTTGATAGCTGGAATAATACGCGCCTTATCATCAGCTCCTGAGGAACGAACGTTCGAAAGCTTTTTGGTTTTAGTGATGTTTACGGCCATATCATCCTGACGGGTATTTTCACCAATAACCTGCCCTTCGTAAATATCTTCATTAGGATTCACGAAGAAACGTCCGCGATCCTGTAATTTATCAATTGAATATGGAATAGCCTGACCGGTTTCCATGGAAACCAAACTTCCGTTTTGTCTTTCAGGAATTCCACCTTTTAACGGTTGATATTCAAGAAAACGGTGCGTCATAATTGCTTCCCCGGCAGTAGCGGTAAGCAATTGGTTACGAAGCCCGATAATTCCGCGGGATGGAATGATGAATTTACATACCATTCGCTCCCCTTTTCCTTCCATACTCAACATTTCACCTTTACGGATGGTAACCATATTAATGGCCGTTCCGCTAACGGTCTCGGGCAAATCGATGGTCATTTCTTCAACAGGCTCACATTTCACACCGTCAATTTCCTTAATGATTACCTGTGGCTGTCCAATCTGAAGTTCATATCCTTCGCGGCGCATGGTTTCAATTAAAACCGAAAGGTGCAAAACCCCACGGCCAAAAACCATAAATTTATCGGCACTGTCCGTTGGTTGCATGCGCAATGCAAGGTTTTTTTCCAGTTCTTTTTCAAGACGCTCCTTAATATGGCGCGAAGTAACAAACTTTCCGTCCTTCCCAAAGAAAGGCGAATCGTTGATTGTGAAAAGCATACTCATTGTAGGTTCATCAATCGCAATGGTTTTAAGTGCTTCGGGGTTTTCGGCATCAGCAACGGTATCGCCAATTTCGAAACCTTCAAGACCCACCAAAGCACAAATATCGCCAGCCTGTACTTCTGCAACTTTTTTACGACCCAAGCCTTCAAAAGTATGAAGTTCCTTTATTTTTGATTTCACTTTAGAGCCATCGCGCTTTACCAAAGCAATCTGCATTCCTTCCTTCAACGTTCCTCTTTGCAAACGGCCAATCGCGATACGTCCCGTAAAGGATGAAAAGTCCAAGGAGGTAATCAACATCTGAACGGTTCCTTCCTCAACTTTTGGCGATGGAATGTGTTCCAAAACCATATCAAGCAATGGCTCGATGTTGTCGGTTTGGTTTTTCCAGTCATCACTCATCCAGTTGTGCTTCGCAGAACCATAAACGGTTGGAAAATCAAGCTGCCACTCTTCGGCACCCAATTCAAACATTAAATCAAAAACTGATTCATGAACTTCATCTGGGGTACAGTTTTCCTTATCCACTTTATTTATAACCACGCAAGGCTTTAACCCAAGTGAGATTGCTTTTTGTAACACAAAACGCGTTTGCGGCATCGGTCCTTCAAAAGCATCAACCAAAAGCAAAACACCGTCTGCCATATTCAATACGCGCTCCACTTCCCCACCAAAATCGGCGTGACCAGGGGTATCGATAATATTGATTTTTGTGTCTTTATATACTACGGAAACGTTTTTTGAGGTAATGGTAATTCCTCTTTCACGCTCCAAATCGTTGTTGTCCAGGATAAGTTCGCCTGTGTTTTCGTTTTCACGGAAAAGGCTACAGTGGTGCATAATTTTATCAACCAGCGTGGTTTTACCGTGGTCAACGTGGGCAATAATGGCGATGTTTTTGATTTTCATAACAATGCTCCTTTTTTTAAGAGGGTGCAAAAGTAGTGTTTCTAAGTGGATTAGAAATAAAAGTTGTGATTTTATTTTGTTTGAAAAAATTGAGATTTTAATGTATAAAAAGGATATATTTATGTTAAATATTTAGTTATGAAGACAAAATTACTATTCACATTATCAATCTTCTTTGCTGTTTCTGGGTTTGCACAACGGTTTGGCCAACAACAAGTTATTTCTACGGAAACTATAAAACCTTATTTATCAATTCCTTTTGATATAGATAATGATGGCTTTATTGATGTTTTAACTGCTTCTGCTGAAACCCATAAGCTTAGCTGGTATAGAAATCTTGATGGTATGGGAAATTTCGGAAGTGAAAATGTGATTGATGGAACTAGTGCCTTATATCTTTCAGTTGAATTTGTTGATTTAGATACTGATGGAGACAAGGATATTCTCTATTTAAGAAATAACCCACGACAAGCTGTATGGGTTGAAAATCTGGATGGAGCAGGGAATTTTGGAACTGCGCAAATTATATTGGAAGAAGACTTTATAACCTCCATTACTCCTATTGATATGGATGATGATGGAGATCAGGATTTGATTATGGTATTAAACATTACATCTAGCGGAGGAATAGCATGGTATGAAAATCTGGACGGACAGGGAACTTTTGGCGATAAAAATTTGTTAATTGAAAGCAATTATGATTATGTAAAAATTTTACTCGAAGATATTGATAATGATGGAGAATTGGACATTTTAGCTACTGATCAAGTTTACGCCCAAGGTAAAATTTACTGGTATAAAAATATGGGCAATGGAAGCTATGGTGCAGAGCAAATAATTTATCAATTTCTATATATTCAATCTGGAGGAACTAATATCACTGAATTTCAATATGCTGATATCAATACCGATGGGAAAAAGGATGTTATTATAACTTCTGTAGATGACAATTCCTTTATAAATACCTATTGGCTCGAAAATTTAGACAATCAAGGAAACTTTGGAGACCTCCAATTCTTGATTGATAACGGCGATCAATATCTTTTTTATGATCTTGACCATGATAGCGACAATGACATGTTGTTATGGAATAGATATTCAGATAAGATTTCTTGGAAAATAAATGAAGACGGACAAGGAACATTCGGAACGCCTAACATTATAAATGCAGCGGCTGATTTTGCAAGCGATGCGAAAGCAGCAGATATTGATGGCGACGGTTGGCTCGATATTGTTTCGGCATCTGCCGGTAATAATAAATTGATTTGGTATAAAAACAACACTTTGGGTATTTCAGAAAACGAAATTGTCAACTACAGGATTTATCCAAACCCAACCAGCGGCCTGCTTTATATAGAATCAAAGCTACCAATCTCTAAAATCTCTGTTTTTAACATATTGGGACAAAGCATTGAAAGAAACCAAAACTCTACTCAAATTGATCTATCCAAAGTAGAAGTGGGAGTTTATCTTTTAAAGATTGAAGATAGAAACGGTGATTCCCAAACCCATAAAATTGTGAAGCAGTAATTTTTAGAAAACTTCCGTTGTGTATTCAAAGTTGAGGGAAAGAAGCTTTTAACTACCTTTGCTTTAAAATAAGCTTTTACGATGCAACTGAATAAAATCCCGAAAATAAAACATACAAGCTCGAATAATTTCTTCCTTCTTGCCGGCCCCTGCGCCATTGAAAGCGAGGAAATGGCACTGCAGATTGCCGAAAGGATTGTAAAAATTACCGACACCCTTGAAATCCCCTATATTTTTAAAGGAAGTTTCAAAAAGGCGAACCGAAGCCGGATTGATAGTTTTACGGGAATTGGCGATGAAAAAGCTTTAAAAATACTCCGAAAAGTTTCCGAAACTTTTGACGTTCCCACCGTTACCGATATTCACGAAGTAAGCGATGCCGCAATGGCTGCTGAATATGTAGATGTTCTGCAAATACCCGCATTCTTAGTACGTCAAACAGATTTGGTAGTTGCTGCTGCAGAAACCGGAAAAGTAGTAAACTTGAAGAAAGGACAATTTATGAGTCCGGAAAGTATGAAACATGCTGTTACAAAAGTAACTGACTGTAATAATGAGCAAGTGCTCATTACCGACCGCGGAACTATGTTTGGCTATCAGGATATGATTGTTGATTTTCGCGGAATTCCAACAATGAAACAATTTGCTCCTGTCGTGTTGGATGTTACTCATAGTTTACAACAACCTAATCAGAGCGCAGGTGTAACCGGTGGAAGACCCGAAATGATTTCAACAATTGCCCGCGCAGGAATTGCAACTGGCGCTGACGGAATTTTTATTGAAACCCACTTTGACCCCGCAAATGCTAAAAGTGATGGTGCTAATATGTTGAACCTAAACTTGCTTGAAAAACTATTGACAGATCTTGTAGCAATACGGAAAACTATAAATCAATTATAACTTAAAGTTATTTGTAAAAATAAAGTGCCCTGCCAACAACAGTTGGCAGGGCACTTTGGCTAATAACAAAACTTTATAAAATAAGCATCGTTAAATTTTTTATAAAAAGACTGTACCCTTTTGGGGCACAGTCCTTAACCTCATCACTTATAAAACTCCCCAATTAAATAAGTATTCAAATATCGTACTTAATCCGTTAACAGTCAACAGGGATTTCCCCCTTTTTTATACAGGATTTTTCCTGTTTTTATCACTAAATATCCTTAAAAAAGGAAAAGCTGCTTCTGAAAAGAAACAGCTTCTAACCTCGTGTCAAAAATTAACTCCCCAATTAATTTGATATTGTAAAGATGCGAAGAAGTGCAATACCAGTCAAGAGGAAAAACCCTGAATTTGAAGGGGGAAATCCCCCTTTTTTTCTGTGTGTAATTTCTTACTTTTTAAAATATTAAATTTCACGCCCTAAACATTATCAAAGATTTATTTGGTTTGAAAGAATTTTTACATTTACTTTGTTTTTCAAAGTACTTTATTATGAGCGAGCAAGATTATCTAAAAGACATCAGCGAAATCAAAAATCTAATGAACCGTTCCTCACGGTTTATTTCACTTAGCGGCCTTTCCGGTATTTTTGCAGGCATCTACGCTATCATAGGAGCAGCTATTGCCTATGCATATCTTTTTCCTAGACCCGGGGAGTTTCTTACCCTCCACAGTTGGAATTTTAAATTGCTGCTCGTTCTTTTGGCCTCTATACTCTTGCTCAGTATAATAACAGCTTATCTGTTAACAACCCGAAGGGCAAAAAGAAACAATGAAAAAATTTGGGATACAACTACCCGACGGTTACTGATCAACTTTTTAATTCCTTTGGTTACCGGCGGAATATATATTATTATAAAACTCAACAGCCAGCATTACGGCCTCACCGCCTCACTGATGCTTATTTTTTATGGACTTGCACTCGTGAACGCTTCAAAATATACCATTGGCAATGTAAAATATTTGGGTTATGCCCAAATTATCATTGGTCTTATCTGCGCCGCACTTCCGGGCTATGGATTTTGGTTTTGGCTATTAGGGTTTGGGCTTTTCCATATTATCTACGGAAGTATTATGTACCTTAAAGAAAGAAAAAGTTAAGCGTGGGCATTATAGACAACATAAACAAACTTTTTGATCATCGTATCCGTTTGGGCATTATGAGCATATTGGTAGTTAACGAAGATGCCGATTTCAACCGATTAAAGGAATTGCTGGACGTTACCGATGGCAATCTGGCGAGCCACATAAAAGCGCTGGAACAGGCCGAGTATATCTTGGTGGAAAAAAGTTTTGTGGGAAGAAAGCCCAATACAAATTATACAGCAACAACCCTTGGAAAAGCAGCCTTCAAAAAACATATTGAAGCTTTGGAAAAGCTGATTCAAAAACCGAAAACATAACAATTATATTTTTTTATTATTTCACTTTGAGAAACAAAGTACTTTAAAAATATGAAACTACGGAAAAAACTTATTGAGAAACTCTTTGAATGGTCTCAAAAAATTTATTTGAAATTCAAAAAGAAAGAACCCTGGGGAATCAGCACAGCTGAATTACTTGAATTTCCAAATGACAGCTTCGGAAAAAAATTAGGCACATTTCTCAATAAAAATGGTTTCGAACTTATTGGGAAAGTAGAACGCCACGATGCCTATCACGTATTGTCCGGTTTCGGCACCAATGTGGAAGACGAGATTGCGCTTCAATACTTATGCTACGGCAACGGCAAACGAACGCCTTATTTAACGGGAGTACTTTTATTGGGAACCACCCTTCTCCCAGAATATGCTTCCTATTATTACAACTCCTACTTGATTGGCAAACAGATCAACACCTTCCACCACTTTGACTTCAAAAAATTATTGCACACAGATTTTGAAGGGTTTAGAAAAGTAATTTTTTCCAAAAAACAATTATTGAAACTTCAGAAACTTCAATATCAATACAATGAATTTCAATACAGTCCACAAACAATTAACTAATGGCATTTAACCTTTAACACAAAAATTATGGAACAGAAAAAAAGTAGATTCCGCAATTGGATGCGCAACTCCATCACCGCGCGCATGCTCGTGGTAGGATTTTTATTATTGGTTTTATTGATTCCTTTGGAATTCGTAAAATCACTAATCAATGAACGGGCGTATAGACAGGAAGAAGTTGTGCGCGAGATAAATCAAAAATGGGGAAACGAGGTCTTGCTCTCCGGCCCCATCGTCAAAATTCCTTATAAAGTCATTTCAGAGGAAAAGATTTTCAACGAAAAAAGCAATGCCTATTATACGAAAACGAAGGAAACAATAGAGAACGCTTACTTCTTTCCGGATAAATTGAATATTACATCAAATGTTGATACGAAACCGCTGAACCGAAGCATTTATGAATCGGTGGTATATTCCGCTGCCATTGGCGTAAAGGGAAACTTCCCCACAATTGATTTTTCAGATACTGATATTCCCGAGGAAAATATTCTTTGGGAAAAGGCGACCGTTCTTCTAAAAACCACAAATTTAAAGGGAATAAAAACCACTCCGGTTGTAAACTTAGCTTCAGAAGCACTTTCAATGACGCCACAGTATTCCACGGAATATTTGAACACTATCCAAAGCAATTACGTTGCAAACGCCAAGGAAATATTCGCTGCGCCGCTACCCTTTTCCTTCGATTTAAAAATAAACGGCAGTGAAAGTTTGAAGTTTTTACCCATAGGGAAAGAAACCGATGCTACGATGAAATCGAACTGGCACTCCCCCAGTTTTGACGGCAACTTTTTGCCCGAAGACACCAATAAGGAAATCAGTAAAGATGGCTTTACGGCTACTTGGCGTATACTGCAAATAAACAGACAATTTGAGCAGTCATTTTTTAGGCATCTTCCAGACCTTTCTGCTTTTGCTTTTGGTACGAAACTCATCATTCCTGTAGACGAATACCAAAAAAGTGAACGTACAGCCAAATATGGCATTTTGGTTATCGGTCTAACGCTGTTGGTTTTTTTATTGATCCAATTGGTTAGCAAAGTTTATATCCATCCGTTTCAATATATGATGATAGGTTTGGCATTGGTGATGTTCTATACGCTACTCATTTCCATATCTGAGCACAGTAATTTTTTTAAGGCATATGCCATCGCAGCTTTTTCGGTGCTCGCATTGATAACGGTCTATTCGCGCGCCATTTTAAAAGGCTTTAAGTTTCCGTTGCTCATCTGCGCTTCGTTGGCTTCGCTATATGGATTTATTTATGTGATTATCCAATTGGAAAACTATGCGCTTTTGGTAGGCAGCATTGGTCTATTCTTAATCTTAGCAATCATAATGTTTGCCTCACGGCGAATTGATTGGAATAACGATTAAAAAGGATGGAAACACTTTTCAATAAAATTATAAAACTTTACAAATGGGCTTTATTGCTAAGCCCATTTGTATTGTTTGCCATTATTTGTTTGGACACTTACGTGCTTTTGGAAACGGAAAACCAAACATTTCAAAGTACCGAAGAAATTCCGCATAACAGGGTAGGTTTGGTTTTGGGCACTTCAAAATTTATGGCCTATGGCGATATAAACCTGTATTATCTATACAGAATAAAAGCGGCCGAAGAACTTTTTAAAGCTGGAAAGATTGATTTTATTTTAGTGAGCGGCGACAATGGCAGAATAGGTTACAACGAACCCTTGCTTTTTAAAAAAGACCTCATTCTATTAGGAATACCCGAAGAAAAAATAGTCTTGGATTATGCCGGATTCAGCACTTTGGATTCTGTTTTAAGGGCCCAAAAGATATTTGGATTGAACAGTTTTACGGTTATTTCACAGAGGTTCCACAACGAACGCGCAATTTTCTTGGCAAAACAAAAAGGAATTGCCGCAATAGGTTTTAACGCCGAAACGGTTTCGGGAAAGTATTCCGTAAAAACAGAACTTCGGGAATACTTGGCGCGAACCAAAGCCTGCCTCGATATTCTTTTTGATTCGCAACCAAAATACTTGGGAGAAAAAATAGCAATACAATGAAGTTTTATATTTCAACAAAACATATTTTGGCAACAAGCAGTCTTTTTGCAACAGAGATTGCCATTGCCTATTTTCATTTCAATCATTTTATCAGAGGTTTTTTGGGCGATGTGCTTGTTATACTGCTAATCTATTATTTTATAAAAATCTTTATAAGAAACCATGTTCTCAAAACTGCCGTTTCCGTATTAACCTTTGCCTATTTTGTGGAACTGCTCCAATTATTCAAGCTAGCTGAAAAACTCAATATCCATTCAGAAATACTACTGACCATTTTAGGCTCCGTGTTTGATTGGCGGGACTTGGTTGCCTATACACTGGGCTTTTTACTTATTTTATTAATCGAAAAAATATACATCAAAAATGAAGACTTTAAAAACATTTCTCTTTGATCGTTTCAACATCTGGTTTCCTCTTTTTTCATTGACGGTTTTTAGCATTTTTCTGCTTTCCGTTCGTTTAAAAATAACCCATTCCTTTTTCTATCTTTTTTTGGTTTGGAACCTATTCTTGGCCATGATTCCTTTTTTCATTTCCACTTATATGAAAAACCAAAAACAGATTAAAAAGTTTAAAATGTGCTTTTTATTAATAGTTTGGCTATTATTTCTCCCCAATGCGCCCTATTTATTGACAGATTTTATACACCTGCGTCTAAGCCCACTGGAATGGATAGGTTTTGACAGCTTGATGATTTCGATTTTTGCAATTACGGGACTCGCTTTTTATGTAGTTTCGGTTCAGGAAATGAAGCAATTGTGCTTTAAGCATTTCAACCAAAAAATAGTTTTAAAATCCCTGATTATCCTTCCTTTTGCCGTAAGTTTTGGAATGTATCTCGGGCGCGTATTACGATGGAATTCCTGGGATATTCTTCACAATCCCTTTATCCTTTTTACAGATGTTTTTGAAATAATCACAAACCCAATTGACAATTTGGAAGCTTGGGCATTTACAATATTTTTCGGGCTATTTTTAAAATTGGTTTATTGGATTTATGAAGAATTCCTTTTTCGTTTTATCGGTATTTGATCATTTTGTATTTCCAATATTTATTTTATTTTGCGAAACACAAATAAGCCTCAGTTACAATTTATGCGTTCAAAACAAATCGCTTTAATTTTCTTGGTTTTCAACCTATACTTTTCCTATTCACAATCAGATCGTATTGACGAGTTTGGAAAGCCCAGCCAAAAGGATTTTGATCTTAAAAGTTATGAAGCCGAACCTGATGCCACAGGCGTAATACTTTACGAATCCGGAAAATATTATGCAATACCAATAGTTAAGCGAACGTCCGTAAGATTAGTAAAGGAAATACATAGAAAAATTAAAGTTTTTGATGCCAAAAAATTTGATTACGCCACTGTAGAAATACCATATTATGAAGGAAATGAATATTATGGCGAAGAAATAAAGGACTATAAAGCCGTAACCCATAACGGGGCAGTTCAAAATTTTGTACCTAACAATTCATTCTATAAAACCCATGAACCTGGGGTCGGGAATGTTCTAAAGTTTACTTTTCCAAATGTACAGAATGGAAGCATTTTAGAATATTCATACACCATTGTAAGCCCTTACTTTTATGATTTGGATGGGTGGGAATTTCAACACGAGCTGCCAACACTTTATAGTAAATTCCAAACCGAATTACCACCACATTTTAGATACAACCGAATTCTTTATGGGGACAAAAAGTTAGCGATTGAAAAAGCAGTGGTTATTAAAGATGCTTTTAAGCTTCCTTCAAATAATGGACATATTGATACGGAGCTAGATACATATGTAATGACTGATGTCCCTTCATTTAGGGAAGAAAGCTATATGCTATCTAAAAAAAATTATGTTTCCAGGATGGTGTATGAACCTTTGGCATTTAAAGCATTTTATGGTTTTGATCAAGTCTTTACGCGAAACTGGGAAGATGTGGATCATCGTTTTGAAATCCGCAGTGATTTTGGCGAACAACTAAACAAAAAAAGTTATTTTAAAAAAAAATTACCCAGCTCCATTCTTGACATCGAAGATGATCTAGAACGTGCTAAGGCAGTATATAGTTTTATTCAAGATAGCTATACATGGAATGGGAGGTATTTTAATTATGGCATTAATGTAAAAGATGCTTTTGATGATAAACTGGGCAGTGTAACGGCCATAAACATTTCATTGGTAAATGCACTTGAAGCTGCCAAACTCGATGCTAAATCCGTGATTCTTTCCACCCGAAACAATGGATTGCCCACTGAGATGTACCCAGTACTTTCCAATTTTAATTATGTGGTTGCGGTACTAATAATAAACAATGAAATGATACTGCTGGACGCAACAGATAGACAAGCCCCATTTGGCATCATTCCATTTCGGGCCCTAAATATTCAAGCGCGCGTATTAGATTTCAAAAAAGGAAGCTATTGGATGCCCATTGAACCTTATGAAAAAAATATCCACTACGTAAATGCCCAAATAACTGCTGATAAAAATGGAAACTTCACCGGAAAAGTGAACCAATCAAATTACGGCTACATAGCACTGGAAAAAAGAAATAGCATTGAGGAAAAAACCCTCCCAGAATATATTAAAGACCAACAAAAAGAAAAGGCAGGTATTGAAATAGAGGAATATCAAGTAGAGGAAATAAAGAAAATTGAAAAGCCGCTCAAGGAAAATTATAACATTTCCATAGAACCTGAAACGGTGGGAGACAAAGTAATTCTTTACCCTTTTTTCAACAAAACATATCTCAACGAAAACCCCTTTAAAATGAAGGAGCGTAGTTACCCAATGGATTTTGGCTTTCCGTTTTCAAACACCTATTTAATTTCTATAGATTTAGGAAATACATACGAAGTGGAGCAACTGCCCACCAGCCGAAGCATAAAATTGCCCAACGATGACGGTGAGTGTTCTGTAACCTATGTTGCTGAAGGCAGCAAGATAAACATCCGTTTCAACATGAAACTTAACACTTACCGATTTCCTTCAGATGCTTATCAATCTCTTAAAGAATATTTTGGGACGATAATTACTATTTTAAAGGAAGAATCAATTGTTTTAAAGAAACTATAACAAATCATTTCAAAACAAATTATCTATGAAATTTTTAAAAATTAGTTGTTTCATTTTAGCCCTTACCCTTTGTGGTGTTTCATTTTCTCAGCAACGAGAAACGGCAGACTTTGGCAACCCAACCGCAGAAGAATTTGCGCTACAATCCTACTCCAAAGATCCAGAGGCTGCGGGTGTGGTTTTATTTGAAAAAGGTAATTATTATTTTGAATTAGTTGAAAACTATGTGAAACTTATAAAAGAAGTTCACGTGAAAATGAAGGTTTTTAACGCTAAAAATTTTGATCAAGCTACTGTTGAAATTCCTTTTTACAATGAAAAAAACAACAATGAAAACATCACCAAAATAACTGCCATCACTCATAATGGTACAGTAAAAACATTTATAGATGAAGCCAATATATTCGAAACAGATGAAAACCCGTATTGGTCCTTAAAAAAATTCACTTTTCCAAACATTAAAGACGGCAGTATCCTAGAATATACCTACAGAATAGAAACAAGCCATTTATCAAATTTTGGCGGGTGGCGGTTTCAAGGATCACTACCCGTAATGTATTCTGAATTTCATACCGAACTGCCAGGAAATTTTAAGTATAACCGTACATTATATGGCAACCTACCGCTATATATCAACAAAGCCGAAAAGACAAAAGGTTGTTTTGCCATTGAAGGGTTTGATGTACAAGCAGATTGTGAAATAGCAACCTATGCCATGAAAGATGTTCCTGCTGCTAAAAAAGAAAATCATATGCTTTCGTCTAATTATTATCTGGCAGCAATGGTGTATGAACTCATAGAATACGTAGATTTTGCAGAAAACAAGCATTCCTATACCCGCTCCTGGGATGATGTAGACAATTATTATAGATACGACAAGGACTTAGGTCGTCAATTAAAATATGAAAGTTTTTTTAAAGATGTCTTGCCTGCTTCAGTTTATTCAACTGGGAGCGATCTTGAAAAAGCAAAAGCAATTTATTATTATATTCAAGACCATATGACATGGAACGGCAAATACCGTATCCTATCTGATGTGCGTGTTAAAGAAGCTTTTGAACGTAAATCCGGTAACAGTTCTGAAATAAATCTTGCTTTGATAAATGCTTTGGAAGCCGCAGGAATGGATGCAAAAATAATGCTTATTTCCACCCGTGATTTTACCCCACCCACAATGCAATATCCCGTAATAAGTCCTTTCATCTATGCCCTTGTTTATCTTAAAATTGGGGATGAAAAATATCTTTTGGATGCTACCGATAAATATACTCCCTTTGGAGTATTGCCATTTCGTGATCTCTGCCAGCAAGGCCGCGTAATGGATTTTAAAAAAGGTAGTTTTTGGGAGCCCATTGATCCTATAAACAAAAACATGCACTATGTAAATATGCAATTGGCACCAAATGAACAAGGCATATTTTCAGGAAAAGTAAGCGAAGTTTCAACGGGCTATATAGCCGTTCCAAAACGAACCGAAAATAATAATAGAAGAAAAGAAGATATCATAAAAAGAAAGCAAAACAGAAATGAAGCTTTAGATATTACCAACCTTCAAATTGAAAACGAAAAAGATTTAGAGCAGCCCTATAAAGAAAATTATGATATTTCCATACATGAGCAGCCCGTGGGCAACAAGCTTTTTGTATATCCTTTTTTAATGCAAACTTACTTTTCCGAAAATCCATTTTTAAAGGAAACCCGGAAATATCCAATTGATTTTGGTTTTCCGGTTATCAACAATTATTTGGTTTCAATTGATGTAAAAGACAAATATGAAATTGTAAAAGTCCCCGAAAACAAAATACTGAAACTTCCAAATAATGATGGCGAGCTTTCAGTTGTTTATGATGTTTCAGACAGCAGGGTAAATGTTAGGCTAAGTGCAAAATTGAACACAACTAATTTCCCGGCTGAAGCCTATCCGGCATTGCGACAATTTTTTGAAACGTTGATAAAAATTCAATCGGAAGAACCTATTGAACTGAAGAAAATATAAAACCTTAAACCTCTCTGTTTTTTTCTTGAATTCGGCGTATAACAGCAGTAGCTGTGCGGCGCGATACAAATCTGGGCAATTTGGACAGGAGCTTATTAATATTTCCGGGAATGGCCACTATCTTCCCTTTTCGCATTGCTTCATAACCATATTCGGCAACAGCCTTTGGGCAAGCAATATTGAATTTTATTTTATTCTCTGAAGCTTTCGATCCATTGGCCACCACATCCTGAAAACAAGTCTTAGTTTGCCCAGGGCATAGACAGGTTACGGTAACACCCGTATCCTTTAGTTCATTGGCTATAGCCTCTGAAAAAGATAGAATATATGCCTTGGAGGCATAATATAAAGACATCAATGGCCCAGGCTGAAAAGCAGCAAGTGAAGACATGTTCAATATTTTTCCATGGCCGCGTACAACCATTCCCTTCAATACTAGTTTTGTTAAATGTGTTGTAGTAATTACATGTAAGTTTAGCATTTCTGCTTGTCGCTCCCAATTTGTCTCGTGAAAAGTTCCATAAATACCAAAACCTGCATTGTTCACCAAAACATCAATGCGTTTCCCCTCAATAGCTTGAAATATCTCTTCTGCTACATTTTGTTGGCTCAAGTCCTTATGCATCAGTTGTATTTCAGAAGAATAAAGAGATAGTATATCTTCTTTCGCTTTTTGAAGCTTTTTGTCGTTTACATCTACTAATACCAGCTGATATCCGTCTCTGGCCAAAAGCATGGCCAATTCAAACCCTAGACCGGAAGCAGCTCCAGTAACAAGTGCTGTTTTTTGTATTTCTTTGATTAAATTCAATTGCTAGGTTGTTAACAAAAAGTTAATTTGTTAGTCGGCAATTTCTACATAATCCTTTAAATATGCAAATCTAGGAGTTAATTTTCCGTCTGCTGTAGTAATTTTTGCCCGTTCCAAAATGCCATCCTCATCTCCGTTAAAAAAAGCAGGCATTACGTTTTCTAAAAACATATCACCAAAACCTTCGCTTGCATCCTTAGGTAATTCACATGGCAGGTTATCCACAGCCATAACAGTGATAGTGCCGGGAGCATCAAAGGTGGTTTCGCTTTCTGTCTGCGGATCATATCCATAAAATGGTTCAGCAATTGTAGAAGCTCGTAAGGTACTGGCCACAGGACCATCAACATCACACGATATATCAGCCACTAAATTTATTTTGAAGTCAGGGCTCTTGGCATCCTCTCGCGTAAATAAGTAAGGAGCGCCATTTCCAAAAAAATGGCCCGTGATAAACATATCGCTTACTTTGGCATATTTCATAAAATCACTTTCGTACTCTGAAGGATCATTATAAAATTCCCCTTTGTTAAAATCGCCACCATCCTTACGTCTATTGTATTCTGAAACGTCAATAAGACAATATACAGGCTCATTATAATTTTTTGAAAGATAATCGGCATCGGTAACTTCCCTAATCTTTAAATGATCTAAAATCTCCTTTGCCCCTCGAGTAACTTTTCCTGTTCCTGAAAGGACAATCTTTAAGTTTGGAAGTGTAATTTTATCCAATTCAGTTTTTACAGCTTCTAAGTCTGGAAGATTTTCCACTTTTGGAAGGCTAAACAGCTTATCGCGCAAGCCCAAACCCCTAAATCCATTATATGCGCCCACAAGACCTGCATAATAACCAAAGCCAATCAACCTATGTTTATCGGCATTCACGATAGTTTCGTGGTCAAACATTTCAATATGTTTAGCGAGCATTGCCTTTAGCAATTTACGGTTGTAGGGTTGCTTTTTTATGGTATGGCTAAAGTAAAAGTATTTTTTATTCGGAATCAATGCATCCACGGGCACTTCCTTTACGCCCAGCATCACATTGGCCCCGGAAACATCATCAACCACCTCAAAACCGGCTTCGCGATAAGCATGATCTGGAAAAATACGAACATCAGAGGCTTCAACGATTATTTTGGCATTTGGAAACATTTGTATGACTTCTTGGCACTTTTCTGGTGAAAATACTACTCGCCGGTCCGGCGGGTTTTTGCGTTCTTTGATAATTGCAAAGGTTATGGGCATTTGGTATGTTTTTTGTTCCGTTAGCTATCGGAATAATTGCGGTGGCAAAGATAGGGTTTTTCATGTATCTTTGCTTCCCGTTTGAAGTCGCAGGCTGTATGTTAATGTAACCACTGCATACTGCTACTGAAACTTATAAGGGGCCGACTGGTTTTGACAGCGGGTCTAATTGTATTGTAAGCATGCCGAGCGCTGGGATATAGCTCGTTAATATCATATTTCACACTTTTTAAACGGCGAGAATAACTACGCCCTAGCTGCATAATCCGAATCATAGTAGGATGTGCCTCGGCCCACAAGGTGGGCAAGCAGGAAGTCACTCAACGGCCTTGGTTTACGGCGGTTGATATAGTGGCTTCGTAAAAGTAAACCTAGCGATGCTAGTGCTTTGATGGCATCGTGAACCTCAAGTGAAGATAAGGAGTGCGTTGGTAGTTTTCAACCGGCAATCTCTCGAAAACCTAAATGAAAACTAAGCATGTAGAAAGCAGTATAGTTGCGCGTTTGGACGGGAGTTCGAATCTCCCCGGCTCCACTACCGCCCTCCGGAATTCCGGAGGGCATTTTTAATTAAACCATTTTCGTAATAAGCTGCCTAGAGCTTCGATGAACATATACATTTTTACCCTAAAAGGCTTGTGTAACCTCACACTAGGGCCACAGCACTATTTGGATTGGCTCCTTTCGCAATTCACGATTTCTTTTTTTTTTGAAACCTCACTAACTTTCCTTTCCATCTATTTCTTTATCTTTACCTATATATAACACAGGTTTTTTTAATCTTTAAAATCTTTTATTATGGGTGTAGGAAATCTATTTGTGGCTACAGTTGTCTTGATTTTGGTATTGTTCATCATCAGTTATCTTCACGGACGGAAATAAGAAAAGAGGTGCGAAATTCTTAATTAGAAGGAGGAAGTTCAGCACTAAAATTTGGGTCACGCCAAAATTGTGATATCAAAACAATACTTGGAACGAAAAGTTGGGTGTAATGCCCAAAGAAATTTCCTCTACTTTGTTTACCGAAACCTGATTGTTTTCATCGCCTATCAAAGCGTAGCGGATGTTTAGGGTGTTTTCGGTATTCAAAAGATTTAAAAGTGCAAAGTTTATCTTTGCGTCAATGGTAGGTGATAGTTTCCAAAGGTATTCTGCCGAGAAATCCGTTCTAAAATAATCCGGAAGTCTTTCGCTATTCGGCACATCATACTGAATGGTGGTTATGCCCCCTTCCGTTGTGGTCTCAGCATTTTTTAACGGAACCGTATAAGGTTTTCCGCTGTGCCAATTTACCCCCAAAGCAATCTTTAAGGCATGCCACGAATAGCTTCCTGCAACGGTTGCCGAATGCTGTATGTCCAAATTATTCGGAAAGGTGGAAGGCATAAGGCTTTTAAACCCATAATCATTTTTACTGTACCTATAACTGGCCCAAAGGCTGACGGATGCTGTTTTTTGGTTGATAACAAATTCGCCACCCCTCACGGTATAATTGCCCGTGGCCCTTGAAAACCGAAATTGGTTTTGAAACCCTTGGTTTGCACTGTTTATGTCTTCCACTATTTTATAAAAACCCTCAGCATTGATAAACAGTCCGCGCCTGTTGTAAACAAGCCCAGCAGAGGCCTGTTTGCTTTTAATGACGGGTGTATTTTCACCATCGGCCAAAACCCATCGTCTCTTTTCGATACCGAGAAAATCACTTTCAAAATCAATTCGCTGCGTGGTACTTTGGCTTTTGAATTCGCCCAAGACCTCTACCGCAAAACCGTTGCCGAACTTTTGGTGCAGACTCAATCGGGGCTCTATCAAAACTTCATCAAACTTGGTAAAATAACTTCCACGTAAACCACCAGCAACAAAGGTTTTTTGATTTTTAGATAGATAATTCAAACCCGCAAAAACCACATGGGTTCGCAAAACATCTTTTTCATGATCCCTAAACCGCGGCAGATTTACGTCCTGTGTGTTCGCTATACCTATTTCTGAAAATTGATACCCAGTTTGAAATTTTAGCTGTTCCGAAAGCAGAACACCGGCATCAAGCTTAACGCCAGTTTCCAAAACTTCATTTTGTTGAATTTGTTCTTGGGTCGTGAAAATATCTCTATTTATAGCATCTAGCAAATAGTGGGTACCATAAACCAAAGCCGAAGTTTCAATTTCAGTATTCCACTTACGCTCCCACGAAATACCGCCAAGCAAACTGCGCTGGTCCAACTCACTAGTTTTTGACTGGGAAGTAGTTTCAATGGATTCGGTAAAATCGAGAGAGTTATCTATGGCTAAAAAATTTACACCTATTTTGTCCTTTTCAGAAATGTTCCAAAGCAATTTAGCGCCAATATCATAAAAACTGAAATCTTCGTTAGCATTTACGGTGAAGTTATCGTGGTTGCCTTCAACATTGGTGATTTCGCTATCCTGAAAAATGCGCTTTGTGTAATTCTTATACACGGGCGACTCCCAAAGGTGGTTGATGGATTTTCGGGCAGCAACCTGAATGCTCGTTTTATCTGAAATGGGAAGGTCTAAAAACCCGTTTCCGTTTATCAGATTAAATCCTATCCCCGATCCGGTTTTTGATGAAATGGTATTTTTTGAACGCATATCCAAAACGCCCGAAACCCCTTCGCCATAACGGATGTTGGTTCCGTTTTTATAGATTGTAACTTTTTTTGTGATGTCTGGGTTAAAGGCAGAAATAAGCCCGAAGAAATGTCCGCTTTGATACATTTTTATGTCGTCCCAAAGCAGCAAGTTTTCATCATGCGTTCCCCCGCGAATATTGATGTTTGAAATGGTTTCATCTACACTTTCCACACCCGGGAGGGCTTGTGCAATCTGTAGCACATCGTTTTCCACTTGGCCAGGCAACAGTCCAAAATGTTCGGTGGAAAGCAAAATGGAACCGTCCAGATTTTTGTCAATTCCTTTAGTGAATATATTCTCGATTAAAACGGGCTCAAGCGCCGAAACAAAAGGGAGCAAAGGCAGCACAGGACATTCATTAGATAAATCTGAAGTATTACTTGTGATTTTTGTATAACCTATATACGAAACAGTAAAGTTTATGTTTCTGTCTTGCAATGGAATATGGAAAAAACCTTCTGCGTCCGTAATAGTGTTAAACAAATTGTTTTCAAAGACAATTGTCGCACCTTCCAGCGGCAATTGGGTCTCAAAATCAATTATCCTTCCGCAAAGGTTGTTCTTATCTTCTTTGAAGGTAATCGTTATATAGCGTTCGTTGATGCGGTTGTAATTAAAAGGTGTGTTTTCCCCTAAGTACAAAAGAATATTTTCTATGGAAACTCCATCTTTTGAAAGTGGCTTCAGGCTTATTCCATCTATTTCTTTATGAACAAAGGAAAAACGAACGTTATGCTCTTTTTCCAAAGTTTCCAAATAAGTCAAAAGAGTAGTTTCTTCGGTTTCCTGTGCTATGGTTTTGGCTCCACAAACACAGAACACCAAAAAGAAAATAAAAATTCTGCAGCTACTTGCTATGTTTGGTTTCAATGGTTACTACTCCGTTATTATTAATTTTATAGTTTAACTGAAGGGGCTCACAAATTGATTTTAAGGCAAGATCAAGATTTTTGTGGGTAAAGGTGCCTGTGAATCTTTTTTCGGTATCTACATCTTTAACAGAAATTTTAATTGGGTATTGTCTTTCAACTTCTTTCAAAACGAGCGAAAATGGAACATTTTCAAAATTGCTTTCCTTTGAAAGCCATACAGGTTGCGGGTTTTCGGCAGCACCATTAATTGTCGACTTTCCATTTTCAATCTGCACCTTTTCCCCAGCGGGCAACTTTAAAAGAGTATCATTGAAAGCAACGCTAACCAGACCTTCATAACAAACAACCGTAAACAACCCATCTCTTGCGCAAACATTAAACTTGGTGCCCAGCACGGTAACAATACCTTCAGAAGTTTTTACGCTGAATTTGTTTCCTTTGGTTACTTTAAAATACGCTTCGCCGTCCAAGAAAAGTTCGCGATCGTGATTCCAATTTTTTTTGTTGTAAGTAATTTTTGAGCCTGAATTCAATATTACTTCGGAAGCATCGGGCAACGAAAAAGTTTCAGTTTGCGCAATTTCAGTTTTAATGGATGTATCTAAAGTTGTGGTATAATAATAACCCGCCAGAATCAATGCAAATACGGCAGCCACTTTCCATACAATTGAAAAAACTTTCGGTTTGTTCAATTGATGGACGGATTTCGTTTTATTGGAAATAGCTTCAAAATTAGTCTCAGCATTCATCTCGGGAATCTCAAAATCCGAACTGGCATCAGCAATTTGAGCATAGGAAGCATATTCAGGGTCAGCTTTCAACTGCTCCAGTTCTTCCTCTGTGGCCTCGTTGTTAAGCCATTTGTGCAATAAGTGATCATTTTTCATTTTCATTGTATTCATAGTTGAAACAGTTCAACAATCCATTACCCTACCTTAAATATTAAACTTTTCCTATTTCCTCCCGGAGGGCAGCTAAGGCTTGGCTCATTCTTTTTTCTACGGCCTTTACCGTAATATTGAGCATTTCAGCAATTTCGGTATATTTTTTTCCTTCAATACGGTTCAAAAGAAAAGCAGTACGCTGTGCTTCGGTAAGATTTTCAATAGCGTTTTTTAGCTTTTCGCGAAACTGTTCTTCTTCCATCAAAAATTCCGGAGATTGAAAATTCGCTTTTTCTGACTGTCTTTTGGCATGTTTTAAAACTACTTTTCTGTGGGCCACCTCGTTCAAAAAAGCATTGTTACAAACGGTATATAAAAAGGATTTAGCCTTTTCTTTCGTAACTTTCGCACAGTTTTGCCATAGTTTTATGAAAGCTTCCTGCACCAAATCGTCTGCTTGAGCTTCATTACCACATTTAAAATAGATAAACCGCCAAACAGGTTTTCCGTGAGACTCGTACAGATGGTTGAAAGTTTTTTCGTTACAAATGTTTTCGGGTTCTTTCATATAGGAATGCTGATATTCAAATATATTTAAAAAGTTTTTCAACTTGGTTGGTAGGGTAGTTTTTAATTAGTTTGTTATTAATATAAAGTAAAAATCAAGAATTTGAATAAAGTATACTTCTTTCGTTTTTTTATATTGCTTTTTATAAGTGTGTCCTTTTTTTCATGCCAAAAGGAAGAAGAGGAACATATTGATGAAACCCAAGATGAAGAGACTATTACCGCCAGTTCACCCCTGACAGGGCTCTTGTTGCGCACCTCACAAAATCCGGGCGCTTATGACGATATTATTGACGGTAATAGCTGCACGGCGGTGGTACTGCCAGTGACTGTTATTGCCAACGGACAGCAGGTGACCATCAATTCTCCTGAAGATATAACTATAATTCAAGAAATATTCAACCTTTTCCCAAACGATACCGATACTTTAGAAATCTTTTTCCCAATAAATTTGGAGCTGTTTGACTACACCCAAATAACGGTAAACACCCAAGCTGAACTTGACGCTCTTGCCGACACTTGCGGCACAAACGATGTTGAAATTGGCTGTTTGGATTTTGTATATCCTATTTCATTTTTCACTTATAATTCAGATCAGCAACAGACAGGAACAGTTACCATTAATAATGATTTGGAATTGTTTGGCTTTCTGCAAAATTTGGGCCCAAATGATTTCATCAGTCTGGATTTTCCTATTTCGGTGATTCTTGAAGATGGTACTACCGTGGAAGTGAACAGCAACCAAGAGTTACAAACATTGATTGATGATTGTGTGGCCAACACAAATAACGACCCTATAGATATTTCACAGTTTGAGGAAGATCTGACAACGGGTGTTTGGTATGTTGATTACTTTTTTGATGATTATGATGAAACTGACAATTATGCCGGATATGAGTTTACGTTTGCCCTGGACGG
>TARA_R100000750_G_scaffold45026_1_pt1 | contig 54910 bp, 48 predicted proteins | sample TARA_R100000750 | Tara Oceans TARA_R100000750 (sample SAMEA2623327) | marine metagenome | biome: marine biome (ENVO:00000447); feature: mesopelagic zone (ENVO:00000213); material: "saline water (ENVO:00002010), including plankton (ENVO:xxxxxxxx)" | depth 375 m
TTTAAAATAAAAAAGAATGAGTAAAATGATATACCGCTTAAAAATCTAAACTTCCTGAGAAACGGAATGAAATGGAGTTCATGAGTTCCATTAAAAAAATAAACAACTCACGAATAATCGAATATTTTTAAATTTACGGAGAATTACCTTGAATACGAGAATTTAAAGAAGCGTTGGCTTGTGTGTTCTATTTACTTTGCTGCCATAAGCAAAGCAAGTGAGGCACGAACGCAGACATAATATCCATTATAGTTGACAAACGCGTTAAACGCTTAAATAAATAAGAATAGCGTTTTGTCCTATAATTTATATTATGTTAAATATAGTTTTCCAAACTCGCAATAATAAACTAAACAGCTCCCTATCTTCAATAAAGAAAACTTAGGGAGCTTTTAGTTAAAGAATTACACCTACTTAATTTCGGCAACACATCTAAAACCCAACCATGCTGTTGGTTTGGTATAAGTTATCTCCTTTTCAATAGAAATTTCATTTGGATCATTAATCCATGAACCACCTTTAGCTAATCCTTGTTGATTAATCATTTCGGCTACATTTCCAATTAAATTATAACACCCTACGGCATTTGGCCAATATGATTTAACCTGAGCTGTTATATCTCCATTGTCTGGAACATTTCCGGCTACCACCACATTATCTTCTTTATTCCTTTTCAAATTAGCTAAAATTTGTCCTTTGTATTTAGTATTCAATTGTTGTTGTGTTTTTTCAGAATAACCAATTTTTGCTGCTGCTTCCCATTCTTCTTTTGTTGGCAATCGGTATTCGAAGTTAGTTGGATACACATTCTTTTTATCAGTCAACATCTTGGTTTCAAACAATTCTTTTACGCGTTCCGTTCGCCATTTGCAATATTGCACGGCTTGTTCATAGCTTATTCCAACCACAGGATAATCATTATATGCCGGATGACTATAATAATATTGAGTATAAGGTTCATTAAACGATTCTTTTTCTTTCCAAACTAAGGTATCGGGCAATGCATTTTTGTATTCGATAGCGTTTTTTCCGTGTTTTTTCTCCAACCACATCATGTATTCTCGCCAATTAAAGTTGGTTATTTCCGTTTCATCTATGTAAATATTGTCTTTTATTTTAACTGTTCCTGGAGGATTTATTTGTGCTTTTGCTCTTCCTAAATAAGTTATAACCGGTCTGAAACCAACATTTACAGAAGGTTTGGTTCTTTCTTTAAATCTATCATTTCCTTCAATTATTTGTAGCTCTTGTCCTATACTCGACCAACTACCGCCTCTAGTTCCCGGTAAATTATTTTCATCTTCGTAATACACCATCTCAGCCACATTGCCACTCATGCAATACAAACCAAAATCGTTGGGAATGTATGAATATACTTTAGTTGTATGAAATGCACCATCAGCTATATAATTATCTTTCATTGGATAAAAATTGGCCAAAAAGCATCCTTTTGAGTTTCTAAGATAAGGTCCTCCCCATGGATAAGGAAAATGTTTACCTCCATCAGATGCTGCGTACATCCATTCGTAATTACTTGGCAAACGTATATCATTAATGGGTTCAGTATTTTGTTTGTTTACCTCTTCAGTTAACCACTTACAATACATTTCTGCCCCTTCCCTACTTATAGCAACAACAGGGTAGTCATTATATGCTGAGTGTGAAAAATAATTGTCTTGCATTGGTTTATTAAAAGCATTTGGATATTCTTTTACCCACATGGCTTGATCAGGTTTTGCCTTTAAAAATGTTTCCTTTCTGTCGGTAATTAATAAATCGAATAAAAAAGTTCGGTATTCTAAATTGGTAACTTCGGTAGTTTGCATATAAAATGCCTGTACCGACCAATTTTTATCTTCTATTTTAAACGTACCTGAAGGAATAAAAGCATATTGTTTTTTATCTAATTTAATAAGTTGTTTTACCATTTTTGCTTTTTGTTTGTTGTTAGCAGCAATTTCATCAGGTGTTAAATTCGGAAACCGATAAGCGGTATCTAATATTTCGGAAATACGAGCCGATGCTACTAATGCTTTTTTGTATTTTTTTAAGCTATCTGACGGAATAAGTAGAACTTTCTCTTGGTTTAAGGTGATGTTTTTAGGTGTTAACCTATCTACTTTTTGTAAATATTCTGTTATCACTTGTTGTTGTTCTTGTAAAACCTGTTTTTCATTCTTTATTGTTGGTTTTACAGTTGATGTATTTGTAGTGTTTTCCTTATCTGTTGTTTTTGTTGTACTTATTGGTTTTAAAACTATAACTAATACCAATGTAATAGTTGTTATTATTGATGCTATCATAATAATTAATTTAAGGTTAAAAAATCGAGCAAAATTGTTGCCTTTTGTAGCATTGTTTTTATTGCTAACAGAGGTTATAAATCGCTCCTTAGTTGCTTCAAAAGATACTTTTGAAGGTTCGTTTTTGGCTTTGTTGAATAAATCGTTCAACATTTTATTAGTATCATTATTATTCATGACTATCCTCTTTAGTTTGGTATTTTGATTCAAAAGTCAATAGCTCTAATAACTTAGCTCGTCCTCTTTTTAATCGTTGTTTTACTGCCGATTCGGAGGAGTTTTGAATGTCCATAATTTCCTTTATTGAGAAACCTGTAATCTCAAAAAGCACCAAACATTCTCTTTGTTCGTCAGGGAGCAACGCTAATGCTTTGTATAGAAAATAGATTTCAGTATCTCTTTCAGTATTGGCATTTACATCTTGATGATAGTCATAATTAGATTCAACTATTAAATCTTCTTTTATTTTTTTGTGATGATTAGCTAATAAACGAATACTTATACCTATTAAAAATGATAAAAAAGTTTTTTCATTTTTAAGTGTATTAAACTTTTTAAAAGCAACAAGTAAAGTATCATTCATTAAATCTTGATATTCCATATTTCCAAAAACCCTTGCCCTGCAGAAGCGTTCAAACCTATCATGAATTGGTTTGTAGAGTATTAGAAATTTTTCTTGTTGTTTTTTATTAATCATCAATAACACTTTAAAAGGTGTGTTCTATATAATAAGTGTAACGAAAATGAAAAAAGTTACATTGCACGGAGTAAATTATTGAATTTTAATAGCGAAGTTAGCATTAGGTAATATAACTTTCATCAAGTTATGTATGTATATTTTTTATTAATTGTATCTTGCAAAGGAGATGAATACGTCTGTACAACCCTTAGTTGATTTCATAAAAATTGTTAATGAGTAATTTAGTTAATACCCATCCTTTCTGAAATGCATGAATTTAAATGTGTAATTTTGGAAATACAGCACTTACCTAATATCGTATCCCATGAAATTAAGACTAATAACATTCAAATTTATGCTACTAACCACCCTAATGTCGGTGATGTTAGCTTGTAAACCGATAAAATACGTTGGAAAAGAATCAAAAAAAGCTGTTAACGATGTAAAAAAAGAACTTTAATATCCAAACGAACATCATTTAGTCTTATTTCCTATAACGTTAGTATCTTGCAAAAGAAATGAATACTTCCATCCAACCAGCAATAGATACCATAGAAATTGTTTATGAAGACGATTTATTAGTGGTAGTGAATAAACCCAATAACTATTTAATTCATCAATCGCACTACGCCAGAAACATTACGGAAACAACTTTGTTGGAATTTTTACAACAACAATTAGGCTTTCCACTTTTTCCTGTACATCGTTTGGATAGAAAAACTTCGGGAATATTGCTCTTAGTAAAGGATAAATCTTTTGTAGCTCCATTTCAGGCGTTATTTACCAATAATCGTATTACAAAGAAATATTTTGCCATTGTCAGAGGTTTTAGTCCGCCTGCCGGAAAAATTGATTCTCCTGTAAAAAATGATGATACCGGAGTTTATAAAGCAGCCTTAACCCATTATACAACTGTATCTTCTATTGAGTTGGATATTCCTGTTCATCCTTATGAGAAATCGCGTTATAGTTTAATGGAGTTACTTCCTAAAACCGGACGCATGCACCAATTGCGTAAGCATTTGAATAAAATCAATCATCCCATAGTTGGTGATTGTAAATATGGAGATCGATTCCATAATCGTATGTATGAAACGCAATTTAACTGCCATTATTTGTTTTTACATGCTCAAAAAATTGAATTGGAACACCCCCTCTCCCACCAAAAAATGATTTTTACCGCTAATTTTCCTGAAGATTGGCTTAAGCTATTTAACGAATTTAACTGGCAGCTTCCATGAGAATAGATAAATATACTTGGGTGGTACGTTTGTTTAAAACCAGAACATTAGCCACAAAAGCTTGCGATACCGAAAAAGTGAAACTTAACGGTGATTTTGTAAAACCAAGCAAGCTTATTACTGTTGGTGATGAAATTAGCATTAAAATAATTCCTATTTGGAGACGTTTTAAGGTGTTGGATATTCCTAAATCGCGTATTGGAGCTAAATTAGTGAATCAATACTTATTAGAAACCACCACTGCAGCAGATTTACAGCTTTTAGAAGAAGTTCAGCAACAACAACATCAAAACAAACTACTCGGGATTAAAGGTCGTCCTACCAAGAAAGTGCGTAGGGATTTGGATAAACTTAATGATTAGCTAATTGCTGGGTTTTCTATAAATTGGATTTATTTTAGATAAGATTATTAATGAATTAAACACCACTAATTCTGGTAAGTAAGGCCTTTAGAAGTAGTTTGCCATCTCTAATGTTTTTAGTTTGTTCTATAGCTTGAAATTCACCATTTTCGTCATAAAACAATTCAAAACTAAAAACAAAGTTGCTTTTTATATTGTTAATATCGTTCTGACCAAAACGCAAATCTTTAAAAATAAGCGTGTCGCCATTTTGCTCAACAGCATACCAACCTTCGGTAATCTTAATTAATTGCTGTACTTTCTTTTCGTGAAGCACCTCTTTTAATAAGTGATAATTTTTAGGAATTTTTTCGCTAAATTGAATGTCGCTTTTGTCAAACAATGAATAATAACCAATAATATATGCATCTTTAAGCTGAACATTTGCTCCCCAAAGTATGGCGTTTAAAGGAGTTGGTCTGGTGGCTATTGCTTTGTAGTCTATTTCCTGTTTAGCTAAGGCTTTAGTAAATTGTTGATGTCCTATCCACTTAAAACCTAACGTTAACACCATATAGCTGCTGCTGATGATTAGTCCTAAATTGTTGTATTTGCTACGCTTTTTACTTTCTTTTTTATAACACATGGCTAAAATCACGAAAAACAAAAACGGTATGGTGTATAGCGGATCTATAACAAAAATATTTTTGTAAGCCAAGCGATAATCTAGCGGCCAAAAGAGTTGTGTCCCCCATGTAGTATGGGCATCTAACAAGCCATGAGTAAAAAAGCCTAAAAACATCAGTAGGGTCCAATCTTTCCAGGTGGCGTTTAGCTTTCTATGAATTTTACTGATGATAAAACCAAAAATTGGTGCAAAAAGCACACTAAAAAATAGCGAATGGGTAAACCCTCTGTGGATTTCGAGAGCAGTAATATTATCAGTAAAATGAAAGGCTAAAACATCTAAATCGGGAATAGTTCCGGCAACAGCCCCCCAAAGGATAGCCCAATTGCCCACTTTTTTACCCATAGCAGCTTCACCTACAGCAGCTCCTAGTACAATTTGTGTTAAAGAATCCATATTTTATAGCCAATAATTGGCTTTTAAATTAATCGTGTAAGATTAATAATGGAATTTCGGCATGAAAAGAAATTTGTTTGGTAAAGCTAATGTGAAATAAATCTTCAAAGAAGTTTCTTTTCTTGTTTACCAGTACCATTAAAGATGTATTGTGTTGTTTAACATATTCTTTAGTACCATAAATTACATCTTCATGTTTAAAATAAGAAGTTTTAATATCCTCTACATCAAGGATATTAGTAATAGATTGAGCCATTTGTTTTTCGTCAGCACCAATCGATTTCATTTCTTCCGTTACATTAAATAAAGTAATTTCCGGTTTAAAATCCTTTACCAAAGGTTGTAATGTAGCAAATATGTTTTTCTTTTTAATTTCTTTAAAATCAGTAGCAATGCTAATAGTTGATGGAGAAGAATAACTAACTTTATCAGGAATAACTAAAGCAGGACAATCCACTTCTTTAATTACTGCATAAGTGTTACTTCCAAAAACAATTTTTTCTACCGCACTCATTCCTTTTGCTCCCATTACTATTAAATCTATAGGATGTTTATCAACAAAAGTGTCAATAATTTCTACTAAACTTCCATAAACAGATTTAAAGCTAAACGAATGTTTTTTATTGTTAAGCTGTTTTTTTGATTTAATCTCAGCAATTAATTCTTGTAATTGTTTTTCAGAAACTTGGCTTAACAAATCATTTAATGAACCACCAGTAATACTATTGGCCATATCATCGTGTGTTGGATGAAACGCATTCATTAATATAAAATTAACTTCCTGATTTTTATAAAGTTCTAATGCATAAAAAATGGCATTTTTAGCATTGTTAGAGAAATCCGTAGGCAAAAGTATGGTCATCATATAATTTTGTTAAGAAAGTGAATTATTAATCATGCAATACCAATAATGGTGTGTCTGTATGAAGGGCTATCTGTTTACTAAAGCTTTTATGAAATAAACTTTCAAAAAAAGACTTTTTACGGTTTATTGTTACTAAACAATCAATTTTATGTGAATGAATAAATTTTTGTACTCCACTTAACGGATCTTCTTCATTTATTTTAATAACTTCGATGTTTTGATTGAGTTTTGATTCTAAATCTATTATTACTTTGTTTTGTTGTTCTTCAGCGATATTAGCATCTTCATCTTCTATGTAGAAAACACGTAATACAGCTTTTTTATTTACCAATAAACCTTTTAATGGATTTAAAGTGTTTGCATTAAGATTATCTTGAAAATCTATTGCTAAAGCAACTTTTTCTACTTCTTTATAAACTACATTTTCAGGAATAACAAAAACAGGAGCGTCTGCTTCTTTAACAATTTCCGAAGTGTTGCTTCCTATAAATATTTCTTCCATAGCACTCATTCCTTTAGCTCCAATTACAACTGCTACATTATCTAATTCTTCAGATATAAATTTTATAGCATGAAGTACATCTCCATAAACTTCTTTACAAACAATTTCATTCTTATTGTTAGGAAAGGTATCTATTAACTCTTTTTTATATTTTATCAAATCTTCTACAGCTTGTTTTCTTAATATTTCATTAATAGAAACTACGGCACTAGAACCAGATTGCGGTGAAAAATAAGAATGAATTAATATAAATTTCACTTGTTCACTTTGGTAAAAATTTAGTGCCCAATTAACTGCATTCTTAGAATTGGTAGAAAAATCTGTTGGAAGAAGAACTGTTTTCATGTATTTTTTAATTATGTTGTTTAATTGTTAATTATTATAACCAAAGGTACATTAATTATTGTATAATTAGAAATGATTTTAATCAGATTTTTAAGCATTAATCAATTTTAACATAAATATGAGCTTATCTTAATATGAAAGGCGTTACATTTCCTAACTTACAAGATATCTCCCCGCCCGATACTTATCGGGGTCATTTGATGGAGAATACTTGGGAATTGTAATTGATTAACGATAGAAAAGATTCCCGACAATTTCCTACGTTCCTTGAAAATTTCGGGAATGACGTTGTAGGTTAATTAATGCTGAAATAGTTTTAACATCATTCTCGTTCTCTGTACGTCATTCCTGCAAAGGCAGGAATCTACGACAAAAAAAGAGGTTGTCTTTTAAGACAACCTCTTTTTTAAAATTACTTAATTGAATAAAGCTTATTGGTATTTCGCTTTTAATTCTTTTGCTTTTTCGTACTCACCTACTTGAGTGTAAAGTTTAATTAGCATAGTAGCAGTATCGCCATCTTCCGGTTTTGCTTTGTTTGCCATTTCTACATAAGGAATAGCACTTTCAAAGTCTTTTTTAGCTTCGGCTTTCATTGCTTCAAACTTTTTAGACTGACTTAAAGGCAAATCATTTGCTTCATTAATTTTATCAACACCTTTGTTAAAGTAATAAGCACCTAAGTTATAAGCTGCATCATGTTGTTTAGGATCTAACTCTAATGATTTTTTATAATCTAAAATAGCAGCATCTTTATTTTCCAGTTTTTCTTGAACAGTTCCTCTAACATAATAAAGAAAAGCATTGGTAGCATCTAATTCAATAGCTGTATTTAAGCTTGTTAATGCTTCTTGAGCTTTGTCTGCTTGTAAGAAATAATCAATTTCTTCGAATATTAATGCTTGATTGTTTGGGTAAGCTTTTCTTCCTGCTTGTAAAACTGCTAACGATTTTTCGTTGTCTCCTTCCTTTTTGTGAATTCTAGAAAGTGACTGATATAAACTTGGTCCGTTACCATCCACATTGTATTTCAACTGAATTAAAGCATTGTACAATTGTTTTGCTGCTTCATAATCTTCAGCATATTCAGAAGCTAATGCTGTATTAAACATCATTACCGTATCCATTTTTCCGGCAAGTTGATTTAACATCATAGATTTTCCAAAATTCTCTTGTGCTTTTTTGTAATCTTTAGCTTGGAAGTTTTCTATTCCTTTATTAGCGTATTCTCCTGCTAAACCGGGCATTCTTCCACCTATAATTGTCATCATAAACTCTTGATATTCAACCTTGCTATTACTATTTAATGCAGTAATAAACTTTATCATATCACTACCATCCTCTTTGTTCAAATCTAACTTTTTTAATTCAGGATCTTCAAAGTTTAATACCAACGCTTTTAGGTAAGAATCTGTAGCTTCATCTAAGGCTTCTTTATAAAGGTCTTTACAATTTTGATCGGTTGTTGGTAACAATACACTATAATATAGATTCCCTCTATACATCCATGTTTTAACCCATGTTTTAGTAGTTTCATCTTGAATAGCAATATTAATAGCTTCTAACCCATTTTGTAACTCAGAACATTTTCCGTTTCTATCAAAGGCTTTACTAAAACTATATGCTGTTTGTACTTGATTTTTTTGAGCAAATACTACCGTTGATCCAACAATTACAGCAGCTGTTATCAGTATTTTTTTCATTTTATCGTTTTTTAATTTTCAATTTTATTTATTCTTCATCGTTAGAAACATCAACATCCTTGCCATTGTCCATATCTTCCTCATTCATTGAAGTATCTTGATTTTCTATTTCGTTAAGTATTATTTCTTCCTCCTCTTCAGTTTTTTCAACTTTTGCAACTGCAGCAATACTATCGTTTCCTTTTAGGTTAATCAATCTTACTCCTTGAGTTGCTCTACCCATAACTCTTAAAGAATCTACAGCTAAACGTATCACCAATCCTGATTTATTGATAATCATTAAATCATCGTTATCAGACACATCTTTCATAGCAATTAAACCACCTGTTTTATCAGTAATGTTAATGGTTTTAACCCCTTTACCACCTCTATTGGTTACCCTGTAGTCTTCTAATTCAGAACGTTTTCCATATCCGTTTTCAGATACTACCAAGATGTTTCTACTCTTATCATTTATAGCTATCATTCCAATTACAGCATCTTTTTCGTTGGCTAATCTAATACCTCTAACTCCTGATGCATTTCTACCCATCGGTCTAGTAGTAGATTCATTAAAACGAATTGCTTTACCTGATTTAAGTGCTAATAAAATTTCATCAGAACCACTTGTTAATTTAGCTTCTAATAACCTATCTCCTTCTCTCACTGTAATAGCATTAATACCATTTACTCTTGGTCTAGAGTAAGCCTCTAAGGTAGTCTTCTTAACCACACCTTTTTCAGTACACATAATAATAAAGTTGTTATTTATGTATTCTTCATCTTTCAAATCCTTAACGTTAATATAAGCCAACACTTTATCGTCAGTTTCAATGTTTATTAAGTTTTGGATGGCTCTACCTTTAGATTGTTTTGTACCTTCAGGAATTTCAAATACACGCATCCAGTAACATTTACCTTTTTCGGTAAATACTAATAGGTAATTATGTGTTGTAGCTACAAACAAGTTTTCTAAGAAATCTTCATCTCTGGTAGCAGAACCTTTAGCTCCTACTCCTCCTCTATTTTGTAATTTGTATTCAGATAAAGAAGTTCTTTTTATGTATCCTAAGTGAGAAATAGTCACAACAACTGTTTCATCAGGAATCATATCTTCAATACTAAAATCTCCTCCGGCATATTCTATTACACTTCTTCTTTCATCACCATACTTAGCTTTTACTTCTAACAATTCATCTTTAATGATTTGCATTCTTCTATCTTCGTTAGCTAAAATGTCTTTTAAATCTGTAATTAAAGCCATAATACTTTCGTATTCACCTCTTAATTTATCTTGCTCTAGCCCCGTTAACTGACGCAATCTCATTTCAACAATTGCTCTAGATTGAATATCTGATAAATTAAATCGTTCCATTAAGTTATCACGAGCTTCATCAGGGCTAGAAGATGCTCTAATTATTTTAATAACTTCATCAATATTATCGGACGCAATAATTAACCCTTCTAAGATATGTGCTCTTTCTTCTGCTTTTCTTAATTCGTAGGTAGTTCTTCTAACCACTACTTCATGTCTAAATTCAACAAATTCAACAATAATATCTTTTAAATTTAAAACTACCGGTCTACCTTTTACCAATGCAATATTGTTTACACTAAAAGAAGTTTGCAAGCCTGTTTGCTTAAATAAATTATTTAAAACAACGTTCGGAATAGCTTCTCTTTTAAGTTCATACACTATTCTCATCCCGTTTCTATCCGATTCATCTCTAATATCAGAAATTCCATCAATTTTCTTATCATTTACTAAGTCAGCTGTTTTTTTAATCATGTCAGCTTTATTAACTTGGTAAGGAATTTCGTTAACAATAATTCTAAATCTTCCTGAATCTGTTTCTTCCAATTCAGTTTTTGCACGGATTACAATACGGCCTTTACCTGTATGGAAAGCATCTTTTACTCCTTGGTAACCATAAATAATTCCACCTGTAGGGAAATCAGGTGCTTTTATGTGATCCATTAAGCCATCTATGTCTATTTCTCTATTGTCTATATAAGCAATGATTCCATCAATAACTTCAGTTAAGTTATGAGGAGCCATGTTGGTTGCCATACCTACAGCAATACCAGAAGCACCATTTAATAATAAAGCAGGAATTCTTGTTGGTAATACGGTTGGCTCTTGAAGCGTATCATCAAAGTTTAAGCTAAAATCAACCGTTTCTTTATCGATATCTGCCAACATTTCTTCAGCTATCTTTTGTAGTCTAGCTTCGGTATAACGCATTGCAGCAGGACTATCACCATCAACAGAACCAAAGTTACCTTGTCCGTCAACTAGCCTGTAACGCAACGACCATTCTTGAGCCATACGTACCATAGAATCATAAACCGCAGTATCACCATGTGGGTGATACTTACCAAGTACCTCTCCTACGATTCTAGCTGATTTTTTATGCGCACCGTTTGATCTAACGCCTAATTCCATCATTCCAAATAGAATTCTTCTGTGAACAGGTTTTAAACCATCTCTCACATCAGGAAGAGCTCTAGACACAATAACCGACATTGAATAATCAATGTAGGCAGATTTCATTTCTTTCTCTATATTAATCGGAATAATTTTTTCGCCTTCTATCATGTAATTTACATTTTAATTAGTACTGATTTTTTGAACTCCCGAAAGTACTAATAAGCCTTTTTTAAAGACAAATTTTTAACGCTTATTTACTAACAAAATTCTGTTGAAAAAGACATATTATATATTTTTAATAGATATTAGTATATAATTATTTTTGACTTACTTGAAATAATCCTAATTTTAGGGTGTAAAATATAATAGAAAGTATATGGATGCAAATTTCTCATCAAAAGTTAAAGATGTAATTTCTTATAGCAAAGAAGAAGCCCTGAGATTAGGGCACGACTATATCGGAGTAGAACATCTCTTGTTAGGAATTATACGAGAAGGTAATGGATTGGCAGTGAAAATTCTTGAATCATTAGGCGTAAATCCGAAAGATTTGAGAGCACAAATTGAACTTTCTACTAAAACCGGTTCAGGAATTCCTAGTCAATTATTAAATATTCCATTGGTAAAACAAGCAGAAAAAGTATTAAAGATAACCTATTTAGAAGCCAAATTGTTTAAAAGTAATGTAATTGGTACAGAACATTTATTGTTGTCTATATTAAAAGACCAAGATAATGTGGCTACACAAACATTACAACAATTTGATGTTAATTACGACAAAGTAAAAGAAGAAATTATGATATTAAACTCGTCAGAAGATTTTAACCCAAAATCAGAATTTCCGGGAGCTTCATCTGATGACGATGATGACAGCGGGAAAGGTTTTATGGGTGGAGGCGGAAGTCCTTCAAAAGGTTCAGAAAGCAAATCAAAAACTCCTGTATTGGATAATTTTGGTAGAGATTTAACTAAATATGCTGAAGATGGTAAGCTAGATCCTATTGTTGGGCGTGAAAAAGAGATAGAACGAGTTTCTCAAATCTTAAGTAGAAGAAAAAAGAACAATCCTATTTTAATTGGAGAACCTGGTGTCGGTAAGTCTGCTATTGCAGAAGGATTGGCTTTACGTATTGTTCAAAAGAAAGTCTCTAGAGTATTATTTAATAAAAGAATTGTAACCTTAGATTTAGCATCTTTAGTAGCAGGAACAAAATACAGAGGTCAATTTGAAGAACGTATGAAAGCGGTAATGAATGAATTGGAAAAATCTCCTGACATTATTTTGTTTATTGATGAAATTCATACTATCATTGGTGCCGGAGGTGCTACAGGTTCTTTAGATGCTTCTAATATGTTTAAGCCTGCTTTAGCAAGAGGTGAACTTCAATGTATTGGCGCTACAACTCTTGATGAGTACAGACAATACATAGAAAAAGATGGTGCTTTAGAAAGAAGATTCCAAAAGGTGGTAATAGACCCTGCTACAGTAGAAGAAACTATGCAGATACTTGAAAATATTAAAGAGAAATATGAAGACCATCATAATGTTGTTTATACAGAAGATGCTATTAAAGCTTGTGTAACGTTAACAGATAGATATATTACTGACAGACATTTACCGGATAAAGCTATTGATGCTTTAGATGAAGCTGGTTCTCGAGTACATATTACCAATATTAAAGTGCCTAAAAATATTATTGAGATTGAGAAAAAAATTGATGAAATAAAGGCCAAGAAAAGTCATGTGGTAAAAAGTCAAAAATATGAAGAAGCTGCTCAGCTAAGAGATACAGAAAGGACACTTTTAAAAGAATTGGATGATGCCAAAATAGCTTGGGAGGAAGAAACTAGAAACAATAAAGAAACTGTTTCAGAAGAAAGTGTTGCTGAAGTTGTTTCTATGATGTCAGGAGTTCCTGTTCAACGTGTGGCTCAAGCAGAAGGTGATCGTTTATTTAAAATGTTTGATGAAATTCATGATAAAGTTATCGGCCAAAATGATGCTATCAAAAAAGTGGTTAAAGCTATTCAACGTAATAGAGCTGGACTTAAAGACCCAAATAAGCCTATTGGAAGTTTTATCTTTTTAGGACCAACTGGAGTTGGTAAAACTCAATTAGCAAAAGTATTAGCTAGATATTTATTCGATAGTGAAGATGCACTTATTAGAATTGATATGAGTGAATACATGGAAAAATTTGCTGTTTCTCGTTTAGTTGGTGCTCCTCCTGGATATGTAGGATACGAAGAAGGTGGTCAGCTTACTGAGAAAGTAAGAAGAAAACCCTACTCTATTGTATTGCTTGATGAAATTGAAAAAGCGCATCCGGATGTATTCAATCTTTTATTACAAGCATTAGATGATGGTATTTTAACTGACAGTTTAGGTAGAAAAATCAACTTTAAAAATACTATTATTATTATGACATCCAATATTGGAGCCCGTCAGTTAAAAGATTTTGGTCAGGGAGTAGGTTTTGCTACTTCGGCTAAAAAAGAATCTGCTGATGAACATTCAGCAAGTGTTATTCAAAATGCATTGAAAAAAGCCTTTGCTCCTGAATTTCTTAATAGAATTGACGATGTTGTTATTTTCAATTCATTATCAAAAGATGATATTTTTAAAATTATTGATATTGAATTAGAAAGTTTATACAAACGTATTCAAGGCTTAGGGTATAAAATTGATTTAGCTAACGATGCTAAAGACTTTATTGCCGATAAAGGTTATGACGCTGCTTATGGAGCAAGACCCTTAAAAAGAGCCATCCAAAAATACTTGGAAGATCCGTTAGCTGAAGAAATCATCCAATCAAAAATTAAAGAAGGAGATACTATTAAAGTAGAATTGGATAAAGTTACTAAAGAATTAGTCATGACTGTTGTTAAAGAAAAGCCTAAAAAAGCAGATACTAGCTCAGAAAAAGATACTGAAAAATAAAAAAGACAATCTCATTTTGTTAATAATCATTAAATAAGCACACAATTTTATATTTTGGAATTTCGTTCTAAAATATAAAATTAAACTATGCAAAAGTTAGCTTATTTAATGGTTATTATTTTTTATGCTTTTCAACAACCATCTTCAACTACAAAACTAAATGAAGATGAAAAGAAACTTTATCAGCTGATAAATACTTATAGAAAAGTACACAAACTCCCTCCTATTCCTCTTTCTAAATCGCTTACTTTTGTAGCTCAAGTTCATGCTAAAGATTTGGCTATAAATGAACCTGTCACTTCAAAATGTAATTTACATAGTTGGTCAGATAAAGGTAATTGGACTTCTTGTTGCTACACTAACGACCATAAAAAAGCAGCTTGTATGTGGAGTAAACCAAGAGAATTAACCTCTTACAAAGGTAATGGATATGAAATTTCTTATTCAAGTTCTCTAGAAAATGATCCTGAAATTGCTAAAAATGCATTAAACACTTGGAAGACTAGTGCTCCACACAATAATGTAATAATAAATCAAGCCAATTGGAAAAACAAACAATGGAATGCTATAGGTATTGGTATTAAAAAAGGGTATGCAATGATATGGTTTGGTGAAGAAAAAGATGATGAAAAATAACAGCTAAAGCAAACCAGTCAACTCGCTTAAGCAATTAATTTCATTGTCAACATCATATTGGTGAGAACAATTATTAAAATTAAAATAAATACTATCTATACCAACTCTTTTAGCTCCATAAATATCAGCATAATAATCATCCCCTATCATTATGGAATTGTTAATATGAGCATTGGCATTTTTAATGGCTTTTTTGAAAATTAGTGGATGTGGTTTTTTCACTCCTACTTTTTCAGAAAATATAAGCTGATTAAAGTAATTCATTATTCCCGACTTATTCAGTTTTATCAACTGAACTTCCTCAAATCCGTTAGTAATAATATGTAACACGTATTTATTCTTCAAATAATCTAAGGTCTCAATGGTGTAAGGCAACAAAACGGTTTGCTGTGGAGAATGGTTGATGTAATAATCACCTATTTGCACAGCAATAGCATTATCATCTGCACCATATTTTAGCATGGTTTGGTAAAATCTTTCAGAGCGAAGTTTTTCTTTGTCTATTTTATTTCTACTATATTGCTTCCAAAGTTTTTCATTAATAACTTCATAGGTTTTAATAAACTCATTCGGATTACTGATAAAACGATCCAACTCAAATTTCACAAAGATTTCATTCAACACATTTTTAGAATTTTCATCAAAATGCCACAGCGTTCTGTCTAAATCGAAAAAAATATGTTCATATTGTTTGCTCATTTACCGCAAACTTAAACATTATCTTCAAATCCTATAGTAGAATAATTAAAAGTAAAATAACTATAATTAATCCTCCGGTAGATATATATATAACATGACCATTATGAGACTTCTGATTTATTGAGTCAACTTCTTCTTTCAATATTCTTAATTCTTGTTTAAGTTCTTTTTTTTCACTTTTAGACAAGTTTGTTTTATCAGTTGAATAAATTTCATTTAAATGAGTTTGAATATCTAATGCTTTAGCTTGATCTTGTTTTGTTAGACTGTTAAATGCCTCTTCATTAATTTTAACTTTATCATGATCTGTTTTTTTTGCGACTAAATTTGATGACGCTCCTAATAAAATAAGAGCCGATAGACTTATGGTTTTTAGTGTTTTCATAACATTTGTTTTTTAGATGTTTATAATTACTTAAATTATCTATAAAGATAATATTAGAATAAATTAGATGTAGAAATGTACATCAATCACTATAATTGATATTAATCAACTAAGATTCTTCTTTGATAGCAATTGTAGTAGGTTGAATGCTTAAATTATATCTTTTACTGTAGATATAAGTAAATTCTGCTCCAAAGAATAAGATAAGACTTGAATAAGAAACCCAAAGTAAAATTAAAACAATGGATCCTGCAGCTCCATAAGTGGAAGCAGGATTCATTTCTTCAAAATAAAGTTCCAATAAGAACTTTCCTATTACAAATAAAACAGCTGTTATTACAGCTCCCAGCCATACACTTTTCCACCTTATTTTAGCATCGGGTAAAAATTTAAACATTAAGGCAAATAATAATGAGATGATAGCCAATGATATTACAATATCAATAATGTTGGTTATGTACAACATAAAATCAGGCAAAGTATCATTAATAAAATTGGTAATGGTAGAAATTCCTGCACTAACAATAAAACTTATTAAAAGTAAAAAACCAATAACAATTATAAATCCGAAACTTTTAGCTCTATCGGTAATTATTTTTAATATTCCTGCTTTTGGATTTGGTTTTAATTGCCAAACTTTATTCAATGAGATTTGTAATTGATAAAATACACCTGTAGAAGCGAATATTAATACAATTATACCAATAAGAGAAGAAATAAAACTTTTATCTTCAATTTTAGAATTTTTAATCATCGATTGAATAGAATCTGCCACATCTTTACCAAGGGCTATGGTTATTTCAGAGGTTAGTTTTCCCTGAACAATTTCCTCTCCCCATATAGTACCTACAATATTAATAATGATTACTAATAATGCTGGTAAGGAAAGTACTGCATAATAAGCAATAATAGCACTTAATCTCCAAGGATCAGCATTATTCCATGCTTTAGCTGTATCTATTAACAAGTGAGGTAAATCACGAAATTTAAATTTTTGAGAAGATATCGAATTTTTCATAAACATAGGTATTAATTATTATTCGAATTTTCATTATAAATAAACCAATCATATAAGTTCTTGAGCTAAACCAGCGTTTTTTATTCATGATTATATCTGGAATATAAATAACTAAAAATATTACTAATCACTCTTTCTAACTGACAAATATAAAGGAGTAACACTACAGTTAAAGTAATAACAATCACCTTCTTTATTGATTTTAATCAATAAAAAGATTGGCTATATTATCTAATCAAGCTGAGTTGAGTAACTATAAGAAAGGAAGCTTTTTTTTCTTTTTAACTAAAAGTGGAATAAAACTTAATTTATTAATTGACTAATTAAATCCTCGACTGATACGTAAACAATTCAAAATAACGTCCTTGTTTAGCAATCAATTCATCATGGTTACCTTTTTCTTTTATCTCTCCATTCTCTATTACTAAAATTTGGTCAGCTTTGCGGATAGTACTTAATCGGTGTGCTATTACAAATGTAGTTCTACCTTGCATTAAGTTCCCTAAACTAGCTTGTATCAACGCTTCGCTTTCGGTATCTAAGTTAGAGGTGGCTTCATCTAAAATTAATATTTTAGGATCTGCCAGTATAGCTCTAGCAATAGCTATCCGTTGTCGTTGTCCTCCCGAAAGTTTAACACCTCTTTCCCCTATTACAGTTTCTAAGCCTTTTTCAAATCTATCGGTAAATTCATTTACATAAGCTGCTTTTACTGCTTCTTGTATAGCTTCTTCACTAGCATTTGGTCGAGGAAAAATAATATTTTCCCTAATCGTACCTTCAAATAAAAAATCATCTTGTAGTACTACTCCCAAATGTTTTCTATAACTATTTAAGGTGACTTTTGATAAATCTTTTCCATCTATGGTTATTTTACCCGAATGTGGTATTAAAAATGACGAAACCAAACTGGCAATGGTACTTTTTCCTGAACCGGAAGAGCCCACCAAAGCCGTTACTGAACCTCTGGGTGCATGAATATTGATGTTGCGAATTACTTCTTTGTCTTGTTCATAAGCAAAAGACACATTTTCAAAAGCGATATCTCCATTTACTGCTTCCAACTCTATCACTCGCTCTTTTGTATCGTGTTCCGATTCCATGTTCATAATTTCTTCTGTTCGGTCTAATCCGGCAAAACCTTCTGTTAGCTGACTACCAATGTTGCTCATCTGCACTATAGGAGCTATCATAAATCCTAAATAAAGGGTAAATGCCAAGAAATCTCCAAAAGTTAATTCATCATGCATAATCATATATCCTCCAATTCCCATAATACCTGTGGAAGCAAGCCCTAGTAAAAAAGTAGCTGAACTGGTAATTAAAGCGGTAGAAGTAAGGCTTTTTTTAATGTTTAAGAACAACTTTTCTACCCCTGTTTCAAAACTTTTTATTTCTTGTTGCTCAGCATTAAAACCTTTTACCACCCTTACCCCATTTAAAGTTTCTGTTAATCGACCAGTTACTTCTGCATTTATTTTCCCTCGTTCTCTAAAAATAGGGCGAATAAATCCAAAAGCTTTCATAGCAACAAATCCGAATATAGCAACAGGAACAAGCACATAAGCAGTCATCATTGGACTAATTTTTATTAATAGTATCAAAGAAATGACAGCAGTTAGTGTTCCTCCTACCAATTGCACTAAACCTGTTCCTACTATGTTTCTTACACCTTCTACATCTGTCATAATTCTAGAAACCAACTCTCCTGATTTACTGTTATCAAAAAAACTAACAGGCAGACTCAATATTTTTTGCTGCACCTTCACTCGCAATTGAGCAATTAAATGCTGTGCTTCAACACTCAATAGTTTGGTCAACAAAAACGAAGTAACGGCTTGGACCAAAATTGCTCCAGCAACAACAAGGATTATAGTGTATAGTTTATCAAAATCTTTATTGACAATAACATCATCAATTAAGTACTTAGAAGCTCCAGGAAGAATTAAACTTGCTAAACGGCTAATTACAATAAGGATTAACCCCACAAAAAGTAATTTTTTTCTTGGCCAAATAATGGTTTTAAATACGCTACCTATGGATACTTTTGTTTTGCTCATAATGTGGATAAATTGAATTCGTAAAATTACTTTTAATCAATTACTTTTGTTGGTATGATAGTGATTTATATTCACCAAATAGATTCTCCATTAGGTTTGTTAACTGTTGGAGCTACCAACAAAGGAATCTGCTTGTTAGAATTTAATAATGAACAACGCATTGCCAAACATCTTGATCAGTTTAATAAACGTGAGGAAGTAGTATTGATTAATGCAACATCCGATTTGATTACTCAAGCAGAAGAACAGTTAAAAAAATACTTTAATGGTGAACTTAAAACGTTTGATTTGCAATTGGATATGGTAGGAACGGATTTTCAATTAAGAGTTTGGAAGGAATTATTGAAAGTTCCTTATGGTGTTACTCGAAGTTATAAAGAACAGGCTATTGCTGTAGGAGATTTAAAAGCCATAAGAGCTGTAGCCACTGCTAACGGAGAAAATAAAATTTCTATTATTATTCCTTGTCACCGCATTATTGGTTCTGATGGTAGTTTAACCGGTTATGGTGGTGGTATTTGGCGTAAACAAAAATTACTGGAATTGGAGACCAACCAAACAACCTTGTTTTAAGTTTTTTTCTTTTGTTTATTCTCTTATTTTAATCGTCATTCCTGTCTCCTATCTAAGCAAAAATTTTAAACAATAAAAGATTCTCGATAATTTTCTAGATTCCTTGAAAATTTCGAGAATGACGTTTGTTGTAATATTAGATTTCTTACACTTTCTTCACTCGAACAGCATTCAGTCCTTTTTGACCTTGTTCTAGTTCAAAAGTTACTTTGTCGTTTTCACCAATTTCGTCAATTAATCCGCTAACATGAACAAAATATTTTTCTTGGTTATCGGTATCTAGTATAAATCCGTACCCTTTAGAGCTATCGAAAAAAGAAACTTTTCCTTTTCTATTAGGATTAAATTCTTCATCTACTCTTTTAGAAACGCCTAACTCAATGTTTTCGGCTTTAATAACTTTCTTTTTTTTGTTGGGGTCTGGTGGAGTATCGGTAATCATACCGTTTTCATCAACATAAGCAATCATGCTATCGAAGTCGCCATCAGATGAGTTGGCTTTACGTTCTTCTTTTTTGGCTAATTTATCTTGACGTTTTTTTAATCTTTTTTTCTCTTTTTCTTTTTTGTTGTAGGTTTGTTGCGATTTTGCCATTGTATAGTTTAGTTGTTAATTCACACACAATCTGAATATTGCATGTAATTTTGAGCTTTCAGGCTGCAAAGGTAGGCTTTTTATGTGCTGTATTTATGAATTTCACTGCTTTTAATTACTTCATTTCGAATTAATTTTAAAACCTAAATAAATCTTAATTTTAACATCCTAACCTATATGTAATTAAGTTATGAAAAACTTGTTCTTACTTGACAAAGATATTGTTTACCTGAATTTTGGTTCTTTTGGAGCTTGTCCTAAAGAAATTTTTGAAGACTATATAAAATGGCAATACCTACTCGAAAAAGAACCCGTACAGTTTATTGCTCATAATGGTATTAACTATGTGAAAACTGCACTAAATAGCTTAGCTGACTATATTCATTGTGATTCATCTGACCTTGTATTTGTTCCTAATCCTACTTTTGCTGTTAATATATTGGCTAAAAATATAAAACTCTCTCTGGAAGATGAAATTTTAACTACTAACCTAGAGTATGGAGCCCTGGATAGAACTTGGAATTTTTATTGCAATGCCTCAGGAGCTAAATATGTTCAACAACCAATAAGTTTACCAATTCAGTCTAAAGAAGCTTTCTTAAAAGAGTTTTGGAAAGGCTATTCTGATAAAACCAAAGGAGTTTTCATAAGTCATATTACCAGTAGCACAGCTCTTATTTTGCCTGTAAAAGAAATTTGTGAGGAAGCTAAAAAAAGAGGACTAATTACTATTATTGATGGAGCCCATGTTCCGGGACATATTGATTTAGACCTAAGTGAAATTGAAGCAGATTTTTATACCGGAGCTTGTCATAAATGGATGATGACTCCCAAAGGCTGTTCTTTTCTTTATGCTAAACCTGAGTTCCAAAAAATGCTAGATCCTCTAATTATTAGTTGGGGGTATGAAAGTACTTCCCCATCTGATTCGCAGTTTTTTGATTACCATCAATTTAATGGCACCAGAGACTTTTCTGCTTATTTAACAGTTCCTAAAGCCATTAAATTTATGGAAAAACATAACTGGAAAAAAGTGGCAGAGGATTGTAAAGAGAAATTACTATCTGTTGCACCAACTCTTTTTGAAGTACTAAAAACTAACCCCTTAGCACCATTAAATAAAGAATTTTATGGACAAATATGTAGTGCTGAAATAACAACTCCATCACCGGAAAAACTAAAAGAATTGTTATTCAATAAATATCATATTGAAATTCCTATTATGAAACATGGTAATAAATGTTTTATTCGTTTTTCATTCCAGGCTTTTAATAGCACTAATGAAATAGCTTATTTAGTTCAATGCATTAGAGAAATAATAAAGGAAACAGATTTAATACAAGTGAACTAATTAGTTTCCTTCTAACTTTTCAACTCTGTGTTTAAGATCTTTAAGCTCTATACCAACACTTCTCATCAAATTAAGAATGTTTGCCGGATTAATTTCATCTTCTTGATACTGCCCAATACATAAATTGAGTTTAAATTGCCATATTTCCAATACTTCAGATAAATGCAACATGTAAGGTTCATACATTTTATTATCAGATGAGAGCATTAATATTCCCTCCTCCATCCTATCCGTAAATACTCGTTTGTAAACTAATCCGTCATTTTTTGTAAGGATAATATAACAATAACTGTTTTTTACTTGGTGAGGCCCTTCTAAATATTCTCCCACTACTACATCACCATCTTTTACCCACGGATGCATAGAATCTCCTTTAATAGGAAAAGCCCTGTGTTTTCCTGTTGGTAAAAAATTTAAACTCATAATGGGTAAATCAGCAATGTATTCAGTATCGGTATAACCTTGTAAATAGCCAGCCGAAGCTTCTTTGGTAACCACTTCAATTACATCATTATTGTTAGCATCTACTTTTATAGGAAATAAAATCCGCTGATTACCAATATCCATAAAAGTATCATCTTGGGCTAAGGTTAAATCGTTTTTTACCAGTGCATCTATCGGAATTTTAAAAAATTCAGACAACACAATAAGTGTTTCTATTGGCGGAACAGATCTACCTTCTTCATAAGAACCAATTCTAGATTTAGTAACCTCTATTGCTTGAGCAAACTGCTCTTGTGTCAAGCCTTTTAACATTCGTAAATGCTTGATGTTTTTTGAAATTTTCATCATAACTACAAATATAAGTCAAATAATCTACATATTATAGTTATATTTGTAAAATAATTTAAAACTATGCGAGGTAGAGGAAGTCAAATACAGGTAAACAACAAATTTGCTAAAACCGCTTATATAAACGAACATATAGAAGGTATTGATGTGCCTTTTTTGGAAGATACTAAAACCGAATACATTGCAGAATTTCCTAAAAAGATAGTCAACAAAGTGTATAGCCCTACTGTACCGTTTGTTTATTCTATGAATCCATATCAGGGCTGCGAACATGGTTGTGTTTATTGTTATGCAAGGGAAAGTCACCAATACTGGGGGTACGGAGCAGGATTAGATTTTGAACGTAAAATTATCTACAAGCCTGAAGCTCCTAAATTGTTAGAAAAACAGTTTAACACCAAAAATTGGAAGGTCAGTCCTATTATGTTGTCAGGAAATACCGATTGCTACCAACCTATAGAGAGAAAGCTAAAAATTACAAGAGAAATATTAAAGGTATGTTTAAAATACAAACATCCTGTGAGTATCATCACTAAAAATGCGTTGATTCAAAGAGATATTGATTTATTGATTCCTTTAGCAAAATTGAATTTAGTGCATGTAAGCTTAAGCATTACTTCATTCGATAATAAATTAAGAAGCTTATTAGAGCCAAGAACTGCTTCTGTACAAAAGAAACTGGAAACATTAGAGTTGTTATCTGCCAATAATATTCCTGTAAATGTGATGGTGGCTCCTATAATTCCCGGATTAAACAGTCATGAAATCCCTAATATTGTTAAAAAAGTTGCAGCATCAGGAGCTTTATCTGTTGGCTACACTACAGTTAGGCTAAATGGAGAAATTGCTGAAATTTTTGAAGATTGGCTACGCAAAACTTATCCGGAAAGAGCCGATAAAGTATTGAATCAGATAAAAGAAATAAATAATGGTAGTTTAGAGAGTAAAGGAAAGAATAGACTAAAACTACACGGAGAAACAGCAGTAATGATAAAAAATATGTTTGATGTAGCCAGAAAAAAATACCTAAAAGACAAAGTTTGGCCGGCTTATGATTTAACTGCTTTTTGTCATCCGACTAGTCAATTGAGTTTGTTTTAATCCACTAAAATAAGTGTATCGTAAGTTACTCCATACCCCCCCCAAACACCTAAACCACCACCTTCAATGTTAGTGGTAACAGTAGTTGGTGCTGAAAAAGGATTTCCGGAACTCATAGCTGCAGCTTCAAAACTTTCCCAAAATTTAAAATGATAATAATCTATGGTACAAAACTTAATAATAACCGTGTCACCTTGTTGATAGTAATATGATGTTTCGGCTAAATCATCAGGAGCTTGAGAACCGGGTTCTTTACCTCTACCAAAATTACCTTCAAAAGTAAGTCCGTTAATAAATTGATCATCAAAGGCAGAACCAAAGATAGGTATAAAACGGCTGTCCTTTCCAAGTCTTTTAGTATAAAGCCTATAAGCGTTTCCTAATTGTGGAGGGTCTGAAAGTTCAAACCAAATATATCCGAAATTACTGTAACCCGGCTGATCTTTATACCAATAACTATTCATAAAAACTAATGGTGGAATTTCTGTTGTTGAAGTCAGTACTTCATCACCTGAGGAAATATATAAGGAATATGTTTTGCCTACTTCACCAAAAATAGTAGAATCTAAGGTAGTATAAAGACAAAACCCGAAAGTTTGTAAGTTACTTAATGAAACACCTATTAACTCTGCAACAGCGGGTAAAAGTGAATCAGGTAATTGGTTGGTACAAATTTCTGTAAGTTGCACCGTATTAGTTCCGTTAGAAACTGTTACTAATGCATCACTTACAAAAAGTGTTTGTAAAGAGTTGATGTCTGTTGGTTCAAAATAAGGAGATGTTTTAGTTAAAATAACAAAAGGAGGTCTGCCCTGCTCTATGTTTCCCTCAACAACCAATTTGGTTTGAGCATCAGGCAAATCAATTTCTATTTCTTTTTCGCAAGAAACCAACACCATTGCTAGCATAAGTAGCAATAAAACAGGGGTAATATGGTTTAATTTGTTCATAATAATTGGTTTTAAAAACTAAAATTCCAAGATATGGAAGGAATTATTCCAAATAATGAAACTTGTTTTGCTTTAATATCTAAACTGCCATTGTAAACATTTCCTTCATTAGAGAAGTAAATGAAATAAGGGTTTTTTCTATTGTAAAGGTTATAAATAGAGAAATTCCAGCTCGATTTAAACTTTTTTGTTTCCTTTCCTTTTAATGTTAAAGCAACATCCATTCTGTGGAAAGCTTCCATTCTGTAAGAGTTTCTTTCTCCGTACTCGTTTACCACTTGTCCTTCTATAATATAACGAGCTGCAGGAAGTGTTAGAGCATTTCCCGAAGCATAAACCCAAGTTGCACCTAAAATTAAGCGGTCGGAAATTTCGTAATTAAAAACTACTGAAGCATCATGTCTTCTATCGTATCTTGGGTAAAATGGTTTCCCGTTGTTTAAATCATCAAATTGTCTTTTTGTCCATGCTAACGTGTAACCTATCCAACCATTAATTTTTCCTACTTTTTTCTTTAAGAAAAACTCAGCTCCATACGACCAACCTTTACCAAAAGTAAGGTTATTATCTACATTCGTTCCACTATCATCCTGAGGCATTGCTCCATCTTTATATTCTACTTGATTTTTCATATCCTTATAATACACTTCAACAGATGTTTCCCATTTATTTTTAAAAATATTTCTAAAATAACCTAAAGCATATTGAGTAGAAAATTGAGGTTTAGTAACTTCAGTACTCGGTATCCATTGGTCTGTAGGTAAAGAAACCGAAGCTAAGGTAGCTAAATGAATGTATTGATAATTTTGTGTAAACGAAGCTTTAACAGAAGCTTTATCGTTAAAAGCATAACGAGTAATAAATCTTGGTTCCAATCCTTGATACAGCTTTACGGTCTCCCCTTTATCATACTCAATAGTATCTAGAGGAGCACCTCTTTCATCATTAATATAGCGTTTAAATGGACCAATATGTTGGTAAACGGTATATCTTAGTCCAGGTTGAATTTTAAATTTTTCACTAATATCCCATTCATCAGAAACATACAAAGCTCCTTCGTTAGCATAGTTAATAATTACATCTCCAGTATTAAATTCAACATCGGCAGAACTTACTTCTGCACTATTAGGAGTAAATTTATGAAAGGTATAAGCTCCTCCAAACTTTATTTTATGTAAAATAGAAGGTAAATAAGTATAGTCAGCTTTTAAATTATAGTCAGTAATTCCTGAATATAATCCAAACTCAAATTGATCTTGTTTGGCAATTACCTTAAACCTATAGTCTGTAAAAGAAGCAGTAACATCTCCATAAAATTCATCATTAAAAATATGACTCCACTTTAAAGCGACTATACTGTTTCCCCATGGTGTATTCAGTTCAAAACCATCATCAGAATTTTTAAAAGTAAACACATCTCTACCCAAATAACCACTCAAGCTCAATCTATCTTTTGATGATAATATATAATTGAATTTAGCGTTAAAATCATAAAAATAGTAGTTACTCCCTTTAAATTTTGAAGAGTCGCTAACAAAAGGTTGAGCTAAATCTCCAGCATAAGTTCTTCTGGCAGAAACCAAAAAAGCGGCCGTATCTTTTTTTATTGGCCCTTGTACTGTTAATCTGGATGAAATTACACCTATACCTCCATCAACTCTATATTTTTTCATATCCCCATTATTCATGGAAATATCTAAAACAGATGATAATCTTCCGCCATATTCAGCAGGCATACCACCTTTTACCAACTTCACTTCATCAATAGCATCTGCATTAAAAACTGAAAAAAAACCAAATAAATGGGATGCATTATAAACAGTAGCTCCATCAAGCAAAATTAAGTTTTGATCAGGTCCACCACCTCTAACATAAAACCCGGAGTTTCCTTCACCTGCATTTTGCACTCCTGGTAACAACTGTATGGTTTTTAACACATCTACTTCACCAAAAATAGCAGGCAATGTTTTTACCTTATCCATTTTTAATTCTACTGTACTCATTACAGCCTCATCTGTATTCTGATTTTCTTTTTCACCAACCACAGTAAACTCTTCAGCAGTAATTACAGCTGGTTCAATTTTGCGGTTAATTTTAGTGTTTTTATTAAGTACTAAAGGAATTTCTTGTTCATTAAAACCTATATATGAAATTACTAGGGTGTAATTACCTTTAGGAAGACTTAAAGAATAAAAACCTTTATCATTAGTTGCTGTTCCTTTACGAGTTTCTTTAATATAAACCGTAGCCCCAACAGCAGGCTCATTGGTAGATGCATCTGTAATAGTTCCACTAACTGTATAATTTTGTGCTGTTATATTATTGGCATTTAAAAGCAACAATACGCTTAATAAAACTAGCAAACAAAAACCTCTCATTTCATTTTAATTAGGCGACAAATTTACCTATTAAAGCGTTTGTTCTAAGTATGAAGGAGTATTTTATTTTTGTTAAATTATATTAATTTAACAAAAACATCTAGTTTAACTTTTCCTCATTCTACTCCAATTATTCTTTATTTTTGCAACTTAACTAAATCTTTCAATACATGAAATACCTAGCTACGTTGTGTTTATTAATAACATTCTCTTGTTTTTCCGTAAAAGCACAAATAGACTCAACTCACTATGATAAAGCATTAGCAGATAGCTTAAAAGCTGATGATTATGGTATGAGAATGTATTATTTTGTGATTCTTAAAACAGGTACAAACACCTCTGATAACAAAGAAGAAATAAGTGATGCCTTTAGAGGACATCTTGACAATATTAATAAATTGGTAAAAGAAGGCAAGTTAATTGTAGCAGGACCTTTTGGCAAAAATGAGAAGCAATATAGAGGATTATTCATTTTTATTGCAGAAAATAAAGAAGAAGTAGAAAAGTTTTTGAGTACCGATCCTGCTGTTGCTCAATCATTTTTAGAAGCAGAAATTTACGACTGGTATGGTTCTGCAGCTTTGCCCACTTATTTACCTTATGCTAAAAAAGTTAGTAAGAAAAATCCTTAAGTTAATGAATAAAGATTTACGTATTGTTTTCATGGGAACACCTGATTTTGCTGTAGCTTCATTAAAAAGCATAGTAGAAGCTGGTTTTAATGTAGTGGGGGTAATTACTGCTCCTGACAAACCTGCAGGAAGAGGTCAACAACTTTCTAAATCTGCAGTTAAAATTTATGCTGAAGAACAACAGCTTACTTTACTGCAGCCTACCAATCTTAAAGATAAACAATTTCTTAATGAATTAAAAGCATTAAATGCTAATCTTCAGGTGGTTGTTGCTTTCAGAATGCTTCCTGAAGTAGTTTGGAACATGCCCGAAATGGGAACTTTTAATTTACATGCTTCTCTCTTACCTCAATACAGAGGTGCTGCTCCAATAAATTGGGCTATTATTAACGGAGAAAAAGAAACTGGAGTAAGTACTTTTTTCTTACAACATGAAATAGATACCGGAGAGATTATATTTCAAGAAAAAGTAACTATTGAAGATAATGAAACTGCCGGTGAATTACATGATAAATTAATGAAAGTTGGTGCTAATTTGATTGTGAAAACCTTAACAGCTATAGCAAAAAACAATATACAAACCACTTCTCAAGATAATAGTAAAGACTTAAAGCTTGCTTATAAAATCTTTAAACCTTTTTGTAAAATTGATTGGACAAAACCTTTAAATGAAATCCATAATCATATAAGAGGATTAAGTCCTTACCCTACTGCTTTTACCCAGTTCACGCATCAACCAACAAATAAGGTGATTAATTGTAAAATATTTAAATCTAAAGCTTTAAAAGAAAATCATAACTATAGAATTGGTGAAATCATTTTCACTAAAAATGAATTAAAAATTGCTGTTAAAGATGGTTTTATTGCTATTTTAGAATTGCAACCAGAAGGTAAAAAAAGAATGACAGCCGCAGCATTTCTTAATGGTATTAACATGAATGATTACCTGTTAATCGTTTAAAAAAGTCTAAATGTTCTCATTCGTAAAACATTATAAACAACTAGAAAAACATATTATTCAGTTTATCGTTGCTGAATTTTTTCTACAACTTATTAATAGTGCATTTATGGCTATTATGTTGATTTATATGGAAAAAGTTGGCTACGAAGATCATGAAAGTGCTTCTTTTGTTTCTTTCCGGTTTTTAGGTGTCTTATTATTTGCATTTCCCTTGGGTTTGTTTATTAAAGGACGAAAATTAAAACCAATATTTTACATTTCTTCTTTTTTAACCCCGGCTCTTGCTTTACTTATTGTTTTTGCCATTTCACAACAAGCATCATTCTTACTGTATATTGTATTGTTTTTTTGGGGGGTAAGTTTTATTGGAATACAAATTTCTGCCATACCTTATATTTTAAGAAATGCAAAAAAAGAAACACATACCGCTGCCATTACATTGAGTTACTCCACATGGAGCTTGGCAAACATCTTTAGCGGGGCGTTAATTTTCAGCTTAAAAAACATTAACCCTGAATTGTTTGATGAAAAATTAATCTTGCAAGTTATCTGTACACTCGGTTTTATAGGTACATTCTTCATCTTTAAAATAAAATTTAGTGAAAATATTCCTCAACTCAAGAAAAAACGAACGAACCTTAAAGAATTTGATTGGATAATTATTTTTAAAGCACTAATCCCAACTATTGTTATTGCTGTAGGTGCAGGACTAACTATACCTTTTATAGGTTTGTTTTTCTTTAAAATTCACAGATTAGATTCTGACGAATTTGCGATTATTAGTGCATTTGCTACTTTAATTGTGTTTAGCATGGTGCTTTATGTTCCTATAATAAAAGACAAATTAGGCTATAAGTTAGCTGTCCCGCTTACTCAAACCATTGCTATAATTGCATTAATTGTATTAGCATTTACAGAAATAATGTCTTTTGAATGGGCTATATATATTGCCGTTGCAGCTTATGTAATCAGACAACCATTAATGAATATGGCCGGACCAATGACTTCTGATATAGTAATGGATTATGTTGGTGAAAGAAATCAAGAAATGATGAGTGCTTTAACTTCAGCTGTTTGGTCGGGTAGTTGGTTTATCAGTTCAGTTATTTTTCAAGTGTTACGACAAATAGGATTACAATATGTCTATGTCTTCCTTATAACTGCTGCTCTTTATTTTTTTGGAGTTTTTCTGTATTACTTATTAATATTAGACTACGAGAAAAAAATAAAGCTTAGAGAAGTTGTAAGTTAACTATTTTTTATACCTTAGCAACTTAATCATTACCACTTTGTTTTGAAAAACAATTTAATATATCTTGTTTTTTCTATTTTACTTTTATTGTTTGCTTGTAACAAAGAAGCGAATACTGTTGCTCCAACTCATGAACCTACAAATCCTCCCCAAATTTTTTCATCCATTTATCAAACTTCAAATTCGGGAATTGCCGCTAACTTTATTAATGACATTGAAATCCTTGGAAACATTGTAAAAATCGCTACTAATAATGGTCTTTCTATTTTTGATGGAAATAATTGGTCGATACTGAATACAACAAACGCAGGATTACCAAGTAATAAAATTAATTGTGTACAATCTAATGGCACAACTACTTGGATAGGAACAGATAATGGATTAGTAAATTATACCAACGGAATAACAACCACCTATAATACAAGCAACTCTCTATTACCTGCTAATAAAATAAGAGCTTTAACACTAAGTATGAGTGGTAAATTATGGATAGGTACTTTTTCAGGTGGCGGATTAGCCTCTTTTGACGGAAGTAATTGGCAAGTTTTTACTCCCTCCAACTCGGATTTACCAAACAACTCTGTTTCCGTTATTGAGGAAAATACAAACGGTGATTTATGGATAGGAACAGGTTCTGGAGTCTCTGTTTTTGATGGAAGTAACTTTACTAATTATACCCCTGGAAATTCAAACTTACCTAATCCTTTTGTATTTGATATTACTTTCGACAATAGTATTATTTGGATAGCTACTAATGGCGGACTAACAAAAATTGATGGTAGTATATGGCAAACTTTTAATATGCAAAACTCGGGATTGCCTTTAAATTTAGTACGTTCAGTTATAGTAAAATCTTCTACAGAAGTAATCTTAGGAATGTCTGGACAAGGCATTGCTCAACTTAATCCTATTACTACTGAGTGGATATATTTCAATTTTTCTAATTCAAACCTACCCAACAATTATGTCAATAAAATGGCTATAGATCTCTCTAATAAAGTTTGGATAGCAACAGAAAATGGTGTCGCTATTTATTAACCACTTATTCTATTATCGTTTATAAGTTTTATTTTATCTCTTCATATTTTTTTATACATTTGGAGTTTAATTTAAACTAAATTTAACCTTATGAAAAAAACATTACTTTCTTTATTAGCAATTATTGCTATTACGTCAACTATTGTAGCTCAAAATTGTATACCTGATGGTCAATATACTGCTCCAGGTGTATATCCGGATAGTGCTACAAACTTACCAACTGCCTACGTAGGACAACCATATAGCGAAGTGATAACAGCAGTAACTCCTGCCGATACTTGTATTGTTATTGCTTTCCCTCCTTGTACTACAGTTCCAATTGATAGTGTTATTGTTACCTCTGTTACAGGTTTACCTCCTGGGTTTACCATTGTTTCTGAAAATGAAAACGCATTGCCTTTTAAATTTTTAGGCGGAACATCTAGTTGTATGTTAATAACAGGCAATCCTACAGTAGCAGATACCGGAAACTATCCAATTAATGTTAACGGAACTACCTACGCTACTGTCTTTGGCCTTACACAAACTCAACCTTTTGATGTAAATTATTATTATATTGATATTGTTGACACTACAAGTTCAACAGTTAATGTTAATGAATTGGCAGAAAATAAATTTGCTATTACTCAAAACTATCCAAACCCATTTAGTAATACTTCAACTATAGAATTTAATACACCAACTGCTGAAGTTGTTGAATTAACTGTTTTTAATCTATTAGGTGAAGAAATTAAAACAGAAAAAATTAGTGCAAGTTCTGGAAAAAACACTTACACACTTAATGCTAACAACTACGAAAATGGTGTTTATTTCTATCAGCTTACTTATCAAGCTGAAAGAATTACAAAAAGATTTATTGTAAATAAATAAAATGACTGTGAGAAAAAATTACTCACGACATTGTTAATAAGATTGAGAATAACGAAATGAAAAAAATACTATTAAATTTATTGTTAATCACTCCAACTGTTGTTTCTGCAGGAGGTTTTCAACTAAACTTACAAGGATTAAAAGCTGCTGCTATGGGAGGTGCTTTTACAGGCTTGTCAAATGATGCAAGTGCAGTTTTTTATAATCCAGGAGCTATGAGTTCACTAACGGGTCATCAATTTACATTTGGAGCTAATTTGGTAGATCCTCATGTTTCTGTACAAACACCTCAGGTTGCAAACACTAATCAAACTTCTCCTAGAGCTACTCCTATTCATTTTTACTACTCATCTCAACTGAATGAAAAATTTAATGTTGGTTTTTTAGTAAATAATCAGTTTGGCTCAAGTTCTTCTTATGAAGATAACTGGCAAGGTAGATACATTATCCAAAATATTAGCCTTAGAACATTTATGTTTCAACCAACTGTATCTTACAAATTACACGATAAAATAAGCATTGGTGCTGGTTTTGTTTATGCAACAGGAAGCTTCTCTACTGAAAAAGCGATACCTGTAAGTTCTTCAACAACTACTGAAGGTAAAGCAAGTTTAACAGGAAGTGGTGACGGTGTTGGTTACAACATTGGTGTTTTCTCTAACTTTTTAACCTTAGAAAGTGGAAGTAAAAAAACTGATTTTAATTTAGGATTAAGCTATCGTTCTGCTATGCCTATCGATTTATCTAATGGAGAGGCTGAGTTTACTGATATACCGGTCGCTCTTCAAGAACAATTTCCTACTAGAACAGGCTTCACCTCTAAACTTACTCTCCCTCAGGTTTTTACAGCAGGTTTAAGTGTTCAACATCAGTACAACGAAAATTTACTGTTTACTGTAATTTATGATTTCAATTGGACAGGCTGGTCTTCTTACGATACGCTAACGTTTAAATTTGATAATAAAGAAACTCCTGAATCTAAAACTGTAAAAGACTGGCAAGATGTAGTTACTCACCGTTTTGGTTTAGATATTACTTACAAAAACAAATTTAGCATTAGAGGTGGTATATACATGGATAATTCACCTATTAAAGAAGGTTTTGTTAGTCCTGAATTACCGGATATTACCCAAACTGCATACACAGGAGGTTTTGGTTATAAAATTAATGAAAAATTTTCTGTCGACTTTTCTTTCATCAGACAAAGTGCTGAACGAAGAGACTTATTATTAGCCGCTAATTTTGATGGTACTTACAGAAGAAAAGTGAATGTTTACGGATTAGCGTTAAACATTAAATTATCTGGAAAATCTAAACCCTCTACTTCAACTGCTGAATAATGAAACTTTCTAAACTTACATACATCTCTGTTGCAATTTTAACTTTTGCATCTTGCACCAAAACCGAGTTTGATCCTTATGAAGCACCCGATTCGGGAAGTGCTGATTTTTCTAACTACATATCTATAGGAAGCTCATTTACTCAGGGTTTTCAAGATGGTGGTTTACACAACGAATTTCAACAACAAGAGAACTCTTACCCAGCTATTATTGCTGCTCAAATGGGTGTTTCATTTAAACAACCATTGGTTACAGGAGCTGGTTCGGGTTACATGCACTTAGCTTTTCTAAATGAAAAAATTGAAGTGATAAAAGCTTACGATTGTCAAGAAAATGACAACCACCCTTTAGCTATCAATTACGACCCTTCTTTTCTTACTTGGACGAACCAAACTACAGCTTATAATAATTTAGCCATAGGTGGTTTAAATGTTAGAAATGTTATTTCTTTCAACACTACCGATGCTATTACCAATTATATTTTATTTGGTGGAAGCACACCTTCTGGTCAGTTAGCTTGGAATTGCGTTGCCGGAGAACCTATTAGTCCTTACGGTAGGTTTTTAAATTTTGGAAGCATTAGCAATCCTGTTGATTATATTGAACACGTTAAAAGCAGTAAAGCTACCTTTTTTACTTGTTGGTTAGGTGTTCATGATGTTATGGGATGGGCAAATGCCGGTGGTGATGATGTTAGTGGTTCTTCTATTCTTACTCCAGTTGCTAGTTTTAGAACAAAATATGATGCTTTGTTAGATACCTTAAAATTAACAGCCAGTGGTGGCGTTTGTGCTACAGTACATGATATTACTGAAGCACCATTTTTTAATACAGTTACTTTAGAAGTATTGGGTAAGGATATTTGGATTAAAGAAGGAGCCGATACTAACATTATAAGAAAAGCAGTAAAAGAAGACTTATTATTGCTTTCTTCTTCCTCTCTAATTAAAGAAGGAAAAGGGCTAACGATGCAAGATCCATTGCCTCATCAACAAGTATTGGATAAAGATGAAGTGATTATTGTAAAGAACTATATTAATGCTATTAATGCTGAAATTAGAGCTTCTGCTCAAGCAAGAGCTTATGCGGTATTAGATATGTATCAATTTATGAAAACCCTTAATAGCGGAAATGAATTCAATTTTGACGGAATTAACTTTACTACAGAGTTTATTAAAGGTGGTTTTTATTCTGTTGATGGTATTCATCCAAACTCTAGAGGTTATGCTATGATAGCAAATGAATATATGGAAGTAATTAATGCTTCTTATGGTGCTAATCTAAAACCTGTAGCAGTAAGTAATTACAGAGGAATTACTTTTCCTTAACTTACCAACTTCCTCCTGCTCCTCCACCACCGAAAGAACCACCTCCAAATCCGCCAAATGATCCACCACCGGAACTAAAGTTGCCGAAAGAACCACCATGACTTTTATTAGAAGCATTCATCATCATTAAAGCAGCCCAGAAACCTAAATTGTTAGAGGCTGCATATTTTGATGCTCCTCTAGATTTTAATATCACAAAGAAAATAATAAACAACAATACAAAAACAAATGGAGCCCACCCTGCTGAGTTTTTCTTGGCATATTCATCCGCTGAGAATTCTCCTGAAGTAATCGACATTACTGTATTTACTCCAGCAATAATTCCCCAACTATATTTTTTTTCTTTAAAGTAAGGAATCATTTCGTTCTCTACTATTCTTTTAGCAATAGCATCAGGTAAAACTCCTTCTAAGCCATATCCGGGAGCTATAAATGTTTCTCCTATCCCATCAATTTCTTTGGGTTTTATCATTATTACTATACCATTGTTCTTTCCTTTTTGACCTACTTTCCATCTTTCACCCAAGGTATAAGTAAACTCTGCTTTATCGTAGCCACATAAATCGGTAACAGTAACAACCAAAATTTGAGTAGAAGTAGTATCATTAAAAGCGATTAGAGTTTTACGTAAATGAGCTTCAGATTCGGCATCAATAACATTAGCATAATCTTGCACCAAGTCTTGTTTTGCCGGTCGATCTAACAAGCATTTCTCCTCTTTTGCTGCATAAGCAGAAAATGAAAATAAAAATAGGAATATGTAAAATAGTTGTTTCATTATTGACCTCCAAAAGAAATTTCATCACTCAATTCATTTTCATCATTGTGTTTATCGTGCGGATAGTGTTTTTTCAACTGCTCTCCTGCCAAAATAATCCCTTGCGATAAGCCTTCAGTAAATTTACCTTCTTTAAAATTGGAGATCATTACATCTTTAATTTCATCCCAAAATCCTTTTGGCACTTTTAAATTAATGCCTGCATCGCCCAAAATAGCTAGTTTTCTATCTTCTACTGCTAAATAAATGAGTACTCCGTTGCGTAATGCTGTTTTTTGCATTTCCAATTCATCAAAAATAAAAGCAGCATGGTCGAGTACATCCTCTTTACAGTTTTTTTCTATGTGGACACGAATTTCTCCGGAAGTGTTTTTCTCTGCTGCTTTAATGGCGGCAACTATTTCTTGTTGCTGAGCTAAGGTAAATAAATCTTGAGGCATAAATAGTTTAAAAGTTGAAAGTTTATAAAGTTTTACTTTGGGCTACATCGATTACAAGGATAATGTTTACGAAAAGTTAAAACTCTACTGTTGGAGCTACATCAGCACCTTCGGTAGATTCAAAATAAGCTCTTTTTTCAAAACCAAACATTCCTGCATAAATGTTTTTTGGAAATTTTCTAATGTAAGTGTTGAAATCTTTAGAAGCATCATTGAACTTCATACGTTCGTTAGCAATTCTGTTTTCTGTACCTTCTAATTGAGCTTGTAATTCCAAAAAGTTTTGGTTTGCTTTCAAGTCAGGGTATCTTTCAACAACCACCATTAAACGAGATAAAGCAGAGCTTAATCCGTCTTGAGCTGCTTGGAATTTTTGCAAAGCTGCCGCATCTAAATTATCAGCATTTATAGTAGTAGAGGTAGCCTTAGCTCTAGCGTTTACAACTCCTTCTAAGGTTTCTTTTTCGTGAGCAGCATAGCCTTTTACTGTATTTACTAAGTTAGGAACAAGGTCGGCTCTACGTTGGTAAACGTTTTCTACCTGTGCCCATTGTCCATCAATAGCTTCATCTTTGGTTACCATACTGTTGTATGTGCCAATTGCTGAGAATACTAGCCATAAAATAAGTAATCCTAAGACACCTAATACAATTATTGATTTTTTCATGTTTTTGTTTTTTAAATTTTAGTTATCGTTATACAAATGTATTTAATGTGAGGGAGTTGTCATTCGCTTCTTACAAAATCTTATTCACAATTTTACGTTATTGCGAGCGAAACATAGTGAAGCGAAGCAACCTTTTATTCAGAACTCTAAATTAAAAGATTGCTTCAGCACCAACACTTTTTTCTACCCCAAAAGCTTCGCAATGTCAGTTAAATCAATTCCAAACTACGTTTGATAAATTTAGTTAGCTCCTCGCCTTTCAGCATGTTTTGCGAAAGCATGGCTAAATCAGCAGTCTGCTTGGTAATTTCTTTTTGCTTCGTTGCATCTTTCTCATTCAAAATTTTAGTGATGATAGGATGATTAGCATTTACCACTAAATTGTAAGAATCAGGCATTGCACCACCAAACATATTCATTCCTCCACCAACTTTACTCATGTCTTTCATTCTACGCATAAACTCCGGCTGAACAATCGTCATAGGCTGATCTGTTTCATTCATACTTTCAAAAAGTACGGTAAACTTTTCTTTTGGAACTACTTCTTCAATAATTGGTTTTAGCTTTTCTTGTTCTTTATCAGATAATTTAGAAGGAATTTTTTCATCCTTGTTTATTAATTTATCAATAGTATCCGCATCTATACGAGCAAAAGTGCTGTCTTTTACCGTTTGCTCTAACTTACCCACTAAGTGAGCAGTAAGTGCTGTATCTAACACAATTACTTCGTAACCTTTATTGGTAGCTGCTTCTATAAACGAATGTTGCTCTTCTACATCACTAGCATATAAAAACACAATTTTGTTGTCTTTATCTGTTTGTAAGGGTTTGATTTTCTCGGTAAGCTCATCCATGGTATAATACTTACCATCTGTTGTTTTGTATAAAGCGAATTTCTGAGCTCTCTCAAAGAACTTCTCATCTGAAAGCATCCCATACTCTATAAACACTTTAATATCGTCCCATTTTTGCTCAAAATCTGCTCTATCGTTTTTAAATAACTCTTCTAGCTTATCAGCTACTTTTTTAGAAATATGGCTCGAAATCTTTTTAACTGCTCCATCAGCTTGTAAGTAAGAACGAGAAACATTTAACGGAATATCAGGAGAATCGATAACTCCATGTAACAACATTAAGAAATCAGGTACAATTCCTTCAACAGAATCGGTAATAAACACCTGGCGAGAATACAATTGAATTTTATCTCGCTGTACTTCCATGTTAGGTTTTATCTTAGGAAAATACAAAATCCCCGTTAAGTTAAAAGGATAATCCACATTCAAATGTATGTGAAACAAAGACTCTTCAAAATTCATTGGATACAACTCTCTGTAGAAGTCTTTATAATCTTTGTCCTCTAAGCTTGATGGCGTTTTCGTCCATGCTGGTGATGGATTATTAACAATATTATCTACCTCTTTTTTAACTTGATCTACATTGCCATCTTTATCTTTTTTACCTTCTTTATTGTCCTCATAAATAGTTTTAGTGCCAAATTTTATAGCAATTGGCATAAACTTACAGTATTTTTCTAATAAAGATGAAATTCTATGTTCTTCTAAAAACTCAGTAGAATCTTCTGCAATGTGCAAGATGATATCTGTTCCACGAGTTTCTTTATTGCCTTGTTTTAAACTATATTCAGGACTACCATCACACTCCCAATGAGCAGCAGGTTCGTCTTTGTAGTTTTTAGAAATGATTTCTACCCTTTCAGCAACCATAAAAGAAGAGTAAAAACCTAAACCGAATTTACCAATAATGTTTTGTGTATCAGTTTTATCTTTGAATTTACTAACAAACTCTTCAGCACCCGAAAAAGCAATTTGATTAATGTATTTTTTAATCTCCTCATCACTCATACCAATACCTTTGTCGCTAATGGTAAGTGTTTTGGCAGCTTTATCCAGCTTCACTTCTATGGTATCATCACCAATTTCGCCTTTAAACTCGCCCAAGGCACTTAACGAATGTAGCTTTTTAGTCGCATCCGTAGCATTAGCGATCAATTCTCTTAAAAATATTTCGTGATCTGAGTATAAGAATTTTTTAATAATGGGAAAGATGTTCTCCGTTTGAACCTTAATTTTTCCTTTTGCCATAGTCTTTTAATTTTTAAGTTTAACAGTTTTCTCTTTAGTCAAACCACATGCCACCACCTATTTAATGACAGATTGACTAATTAAACCCAAAACGATTGTAAAATGACTGACATTTTTTCAATTTAATAGCCACGAATGCACCAATAATAGATTTTAATCAGGTAGATTCATAGTGTTATAGCTATTAGAAATTTACACTCAAGTAGCAATAAATAACATAAAAACTATAAAAAGTCCGATTGAATTACTACATTTGGGATAAAGATACAATGCGGATAAACGTACCGGTACGTTTATCCGGTTGTTGTAGGGCATTTGAAAAAAGACAATGAAGTACAAGAATTATAAATCGGCAATTCACAATTTCACTCATTCTTTCATGAGCATTGACTACATGAAAAGTGGACGACTTTCTGTGAACGTTTTAATTGACTTGTACAACCTTGGACTTGAAACTAAGACAACGTTTGATATTATCAACAAGACCATACAACCCGACAAAGCTGAATCAAAGGAAAGTAAACAGTTGCTAAATGATTATTTGGATTGGCTGCCAGAACACTTTTCAAATCACAACTGCGACTTGACCAAATTGGAGAAATTAGAAACAACCATTTGGACTGACTTCGACTCAGCATTTTCACCACCAAGAATGTATGATACAATTGAATTTACGGTCAACGCTTTGACAATTTGGAAAGCTGACGGACGAGAAGAACAAACAATTGAGATTTCGCAGACCGAGTTGATAAAGAAGAATTTTTTGAAATTGAGAATTCCTGAAATGAAATTAAAAAGGAAATCATAAAGGAAATAGTCATTAATGACCAGAATGAACTTCTTTTAAAAGTAATTGGAGAAGGCAACCCTATGTACCAGTACGTTTATCGCGAAGCTGCGGGAGTATATTGGGACGAAATTCAAAAGGCTTTCAAATCTACACCGATGAACGAATGGACTATTTCAGAGTGGTTCCTTCACATTAAGGACATTGTGAAATCAGGATTGAATGTTGAGTTGAAAGTTGATACAAATGTTGATTGGAGAAGTATTCCAAACGAAGAAATAACTAGAATAAAAAACGCCCTACAACATGGTGTATAGTGCATACCCTGCGGGATACGCACCATACACAGACCGTTATAACACATAGAGCAAACATGAAAAGTAATTTTCATTTTATCCCAACTAAGATTCCTGATAATTTTTTTTTCAAAAATTTCAGGAATGACGTTTGGGGTAGTTTTGTACTGATGCGTCTAATATTTAGTATTGCCGTGTTCTGAACTTCATTCCTGTGTAGTGTAACGGAAACAGGAATTTTTATCATTTCAACCAAAAAGGCTTCCAATAATTTTATTTACATCTTAAAAATTTCATGAACGGCATTTCATTTTTGATTGATTTTGTCTTTCAGGAAAAACCCATCTTAATATTAATTCTAAATAATAATTCAATCCACTATTTAACTTTCAGTTTACAAAAAGATAGTTACTTCCTGTATGACAAATGCTATACTAAAACATTCGTGCATTCGTAACATCCAAAAAACAATAAACATTACAAATGTAAACAGTAATTCTACCTAAAAAGAATTAAAATAGTATACCATACATTACAAATGTAACGCAGTAATATCATCTTATATGAATTTACAATCCTTAATTTTAATAATCAGATATTTAACATAAGTTACATAAAGTAAAAATATAAGTTGAAATACGGCTTTTATAAATAATTTACATTTGTAACATGCCTAACTAAAAACTTATGTTTACATTTGTAACATTAATTGTGATTTACAATTGTAACACTCTAAAAAAACATGAATATTACTGAAAGATTGCAATACATTATGAAGCTAAATAATTTATCAGCTTCTGCTTTTGCCGACAAAATTGAAGTGCAACGTTCGAGTATTTCTCATATACTTTCCGGACGAAATAAACCTAGTTTAGAATTTATTCAAAAAGTATTAGCTGCTTTTCCAAAAGTGAGTTCTGATTGGTTACTGACAGGAAATACCGCTACCAACGAAAGTATTCCTACTAATCAGGTAGAAATTGCTCCTAATTCGACTTACCACCCCTCCTCCTCTCCTACATCATCCAATAAAAATGAAAGCGATAAAAAAATTCAAAAAATAGTGGTCTTTTATTCCGATAATACTTTTGAAGAGTTTCATCAGTTATAGAATAAGTTTTAATTTTATCCGGTATTTTTATCTTTTCAAACTCTTGTAAAATGCTTCAGAAGCATACTTACAAGAGAAAGACTCTGATAAAGGCCACACCAATTGCCAGTTGATTGAAAAAGAGTTTATAAATAAAGGTAGAAAAGTGACCAAATACAAAGGGAATTGTATTTACGTTGTTCTATTCAAGATTACTTTATAAAAATCTGCAAAAGCAATGTAGATACAAAAACACTAAGAAAATACCTCTATAAAAGTATTGGCGTAGAAATGGAAGTAAGAGAAGGTATGTTGGGACATCTGTACAGATGATCTCGCCTACGCTCAAAGCAGGATTGGTACTTATGTGGTGATTAAAAAGATAGTGGATAAAACTCCCTCATTTACTTTCTTGTATATTCATGCACAAATTTGCACAACTGTTTTACATTTTCAACTGGCGTCCCTGGTAAAATACCGTGTCCTAAATTAAAAATATGGCCAGATTTCCCCTTTACAGAGTCTAATATCTTTTTAGTTTTGGCTTCAATAATATCCCAATCGGCAAATAAAGCAGTAGGATCTAAATTGCCCTGTACTGCTACTTCGTAATTTAAGTCTTCCCAAGTTTTAGCAAGGTCGGTTTTCCAATCAATAGCAATAACATCAGGATTAGCTTTTCGTAAACTCGGTATAAGGTGAGCTGAATTTACCCCCATAGAAATTAATGGAACCGTAGGATATTTTTCTTTCACCACCTGTATCATTTTTTCTACGTGTGGATAAACGTACTCGTTGTAATCGTCAATATCTAAAGCACCCACCCAGCTGTCAAAAATTTGTACCGCCATTGCTCCACTTTCAATCTGAAAGTTTAAGTAATTCGCCATAACGGTACCTAATTTATCCATCAACAAGTGCCAAGCCTTACTTTCATTATACATAAAAGCTTTCATTCTTTCATAATTCTTAGATGGCCCACCTTCAATCATGTAACTTGCTAAGGTAAACGGAGCTCCAACAAAACCAATACAAGGCACATTTAATTCCCCTTTTAAAATAGTTAATGCTTTACCGGTATACCACATTTCTGTTGCAGGGTCGACCACTTTAAGTTTCTCCACATCAGCAACTGTTCGTATTGGATTATGAATTAATGGACCATAGCCTTTTTTATATTCAAAGCTTATTCCCATAGGTCCAAGTGGAATTAAAATATCCGAAAATATGATAGCGGAATCTAATTCAAATTGGTTGATAGGCAACAAAGTAACCTCTGCACTCACTTCCGGAATAGTACTGATTTCAATAATACTGTACTTTTCTTTAATTTTCATATATTCTTTTTGGTAGCGTCCAGCTTGACGAGCTAACCAAAGTGGTGTATATGGAGTTTCTTCTCTTCTACAAGCTTTTAAAAAATTATCGTTGAAAGTTGTCATTGTTTATTGTTTTTTATTTAGCTAATACCATAGCTGCTTTAATACCTTTAATTAATTTTTCCATATCCTCATCAGAAATAACGGATGATAAAAACCAAGCTTCAAACTGACTTGGTGGAATATAAATACCATTTTCTATTAATCCCCAAAAGAATTTAGTAAACTTAGCGGTATTACACTCTTGAGCTTCTGTAAAATTGGTAATCTTTTTAGCAGAGAAAAATGGATTGATCATCGATCCAAATCGATTTACTGTCAATGCTATACCATTTTCAGCAGCAGCATCTAACAAAGCTTTTTCAATAATAGCTGCTTGCTGATTAAACTTTTCGTAAGGGTTCTGAGCTTTTAATTCCGTTAGTGTAGCAATTCCGGCAGCCATTGCTACAGGATTTCCTGATAAGGTTCCTGCTTGATACATATCGCCTAAAGGAGAAACCATTTGCATAATTTCATTTCTTGCTCCATAAGCTCCCACGGGAAAACCACCTCCAACTACTTTACCCAAACAAGTAATGTCTGCCACTATACCCAACAATTCCTGAGCTCCACCAAATTTAGAGCGGAAACCTGTCATTACTTCATCTACTACCAACAAGATTCCTGCAGCTTTAGTAATTTCTCTTAACTCTTTAATAAAATGATCAGAAGGCAATACTACCCCCATATTTCCGGCAATAGGCTCAATAAATACAGCTGCTACATCTTTGCATTCATTAATGTGTTTTTTTACAGACTCAATATTATTGTACTCGGCAATTAAGGTATTTTTAACTGCATCAGCAGGCACCCCTTTACTTCCCGGAATACTTAGTGTTGCTAATCCGCTACCGGCAGCAACTAATAAAGCGTCTGAATGTCCGTGATAACAACCGGCAAATTTTATAATATGATTTTTACCCGTATAAGCTCTTGCCAAACGAATAGCACTCAAAACTGCTTCTGTTCCTGAATTTACAAAACGAACCTTATCCATTCCCGGAAAGGCATTACACACCATTTCTGCTAAAACAATTTCATTTTCTGTGCTTGCACCAAAGGTAAAGCCTGTACAAACTTGTTTCTGTACTGCTTCTATTACCTTATTATTACCGTGACCTAAAATCATTGGCCCATAAGAAAGTACTAAATCAATGTATTCGTTACCATCAACATCGTAAATTTTTGAGCCAAAAGCTCGTTCCATAAACAATGGATTTCCCCCTACTGATTTAAATGCCCTAACGGGCGAGTTTACTGCTCCTACTAAATGTTGTTGTCCTTTACTATAAAGTGCTTGAGATTTGGTGTTGTTCATTAAAATATCATTTTTCGCAAACATGCGTTATTTTCGCTGCAAAAATAAGTTTTTATGAACGGATTATTGCTTTGGAAGCAGTAGTATTTATAAAAAAGTTATCCTGTTACCACTACTTTGGCGACACGCAAAGTAGAATTATTTTTTTCAATATGAATAAAATAAACTCCCTTTGGTAGTACAAGATTTGTTTGGAAATCATTATTATTTACTTGTTTGGTAAGGATAAGTTTTCCATCAATACTATAAACAGCTATTGAATTAATAATTTCTTCATGTAATATTGTTATATTACCATCATTACTCGGATTAGGATATATTTGAATTAATTTATCAATGTCATTTTCATCTACTGAAGCTATTATGGTTGCCCAATCATCACCTATTTGAACGCCATCAATCAAAGAACTTTCAATTGTAAAATACACATCATAAAAACTATAATGTTTAAAACTATTTAATCCATAATAGGTATTGTATTCATAATCATACCCATTATCTGTTACATATCCCATTGAGCAATTTGAAGTGTCAAACAAATGTCCCACAAAAGAATATTTACGATTAATAATAGTATCATCACTAACATAAGCTCCCGAAGTTTCATATAAATCTTTGTAATAATTACCCACCGAATAAACTCCAACAAAATTTTCAGCTGTCAAACTTGTTTCTAACACATAAACAGAACTTGACATTTCTAGACCTCTTAGATTTTCTCTATAAAATTTACTTGTAAAAGAAGAAGTATTACCCCCTCCAGTTGTAACTCTATCGAAATTATAAATGACAGAATCTGGAGTAATAAGAGAATTGGTTACAGAATCTTTATGGTATTTTGTATACCCCATGTGTAATGGACCTGCAATGGGCGAATGTTCTTTCCATATTATAACATCACCAACAGACAAATGAAAATAAGTTGAAAAATCAGGATAAGAAAAACCTGTTTTTATGTTAGTCGAATCTAACCCAACTAAGTTAAATGCTTGTTGGTTGTAATCTCTAAATGCTATTAATTGTTTAAAACCATAATTCTTTGATAAAATAATAGTCAAACTATCATACACAGACGTTACAGGTGCTGAATTTTGAAACGCTTTTACAGAGAAAAACTTTAATGAATCGTTGATGTTTAATAACACATTTCCAACACCAACACTATCGCATGTAAATTCTAAGCGATTATAATTAGCAGAATTACTAATTGAAGCTATCCAAGTATCATTAGGTTGGCTTTCTGTTAAAAACAAAATAGAATCTGCCTGTCCTTGGTAAAGTTGATAAATAAAATATGTAGTATCATTTTTAAGTAGGATTGAATCTGGTCTTATATAGTACTTAGAATAAATAGAATTTCCAATATTATGATTCACAACATCATAACACCCATTAAAATCACGATTAGTATAATTGGAATGCATCACTTTAAAGCTCCCATAGTCAATTATGGTATCGTAATGAAATTGATGAAAAGTAGTATCGGCAGGATATGAATAACTTTCTTTAATTTGATAGTAAGCTTTTTGACTAGTATAAAAAGAACTCCACTGCGAATAAGCCAATTCTGAACAAAATAAAATACAAATGGCTAAAATAATTCTCATGATTATTGATTTAAACACGTGTTATCTTCAACGAAATTAATCGCTTATAAGTTTCTATTTTACTATTTCAACCTCCAAAAATAAGGGGTAAATAAAATGGTAATGGTAAAAAGCTCTAATCTTCCTACTAACATTAAGAAGGATAACACCCATTTTACACCATCGGGTAAGTGAGAAAATGAAAATGAAGGACCAATACTACCAATACCTGGTCCAACATTACTAATAGAGGTAGCAACAGCACTTAATGCATCAATAAAATCCACTCCAAAAAAAGTAACGACTATAGATCCTGTTACAAATAAAAAGAGATAGAAAAACACAAATGCCAATAGGTTATAAATAATTTTTTGAGATACTCCTATTCCATTTAAATGTACCGGAACTACAGCATTGGGATGCAATCTTCTTTTAAACTCTAAAAAGCCATTTTTCATTAATAATACTATTCTTACCAATTTCATCCCTCCACTTGTAGATCCAGCACTTGCTCCAGTAAATAATAATAGAAAAAACAAAAAAGTTACAAAAGAACCCCACAAAGTATAATCTGAAGTAGCATACCCCGTTGTTGTAATGATGCTTGTTACCTGAAACAATACCGCTCTAAAAGAGGCTTCAACACCATCAGCTCTACCATACACAAAATATACCGTAGGAAAAATCACAAAACACAATACTATTATAGCTGCTACATACCATTTAAATTCATCATTAATCCAAAATTTTTTAAAATTTAGCTTAAAACCAAAATAAAGTAAGGTGAAATTTGTTCCTGCCAAAAACATAAACAAAATAACGACATACTGAATATAGGCAGAGTCAAAATGACCTATACTTGCTTGTTTGGTAGAAAACCCACCTGTTGACATTGTAGTAAGTGAGTGGTTTATAGCATCATAAAAATCCATTCCTCCAAAAAGTAGTAACACACATTGAATAGCCGTTAATGAAAAATAAATTAACCACAATCTTTTCGCTGTTTCTTTAATTCTCGGATGAATTTTATCTTTGGTAGGTCCGGGTGATTCTGAAGCGAACAATTCCATCCCACCAACACCAAGTAGTGGTAAAATAGCAATGGTTAACACAATAATTCCCATACCACCTATCCATTGTGTCATACTCCGCCAAAACAAAATTCCTTTGGGAACGGATTCTATATCATTTAAAATTGAAGCCCCTGTTGTCGTTAAACCCGAAATGGTTTCAAAAAAAGCATTAGTATAATCGGGAATAGCGTTAGAAAATACATAAGGCAAAGAACCAAATATGGTCATAGCTAACCAACCAAAAGCTACAATTAGATAACCTTCCCTTTTTTTAACTTCATCATTTTTATGTTTTTGAGTTCTTAACTTGATGATTAGTCCAAAAAAAAGAGTTGTTAAAGAAGATAAAATTAATGGATATAAATCTCCTTCTCCATAATACAAAGAAAAAGGAATAGCTGTTGCCATCAATAATCCAGTAATTATGATAAGATTACCTATAACATTGAATACAACTTTAATATTTATCAGGTTTCGAGACACTTTCGTTTAATTAAAGAACTTTTCTAATTCTGAAATACTTTCTTTATTCGAAAATACAATTACTTTATCGTTTTCTTCTAATTGAAAACCACCAAAGGGAATAAACCCTTTGTTATTTCTAACAACACCTGCAACACCAACATTTTCAGGTAGTTTTAGTTCTCTTAAAGGTTTTGAGAGTATTTTGGTATTGGCTTTAACATTAAATTCAATAATTTCTCCATCTACCCCATGAAAATTAGCAATAGCACTTACACCTTTTCTTAAGTAGGTAAAAATATTATTCGCAGCAATAATTTTTTTGTTGATAAGTGTATCTATTCCAATATTGTGAGAAAGGTTGATGTAATCTATATTTTCTACTCCTGCGATGGTTTTTTTAACGCCATGAGATTTAGCTATTAATGATGAAATAATGTTGGTTTCAGAATCTCCAGTAACAGCTATAAAAGCATCCATTTCGGCTATGTTTTCTTCTTCTAAAACAGAGACATCCGTTCCATCAGCATTTATAACTAGGGTATGTTTTAGTTGATCTGCTATTCTTGTGGCTTTATTTCTGTCTTCTTCAATTAAAATTACATTGTAATCTTTCTCCAGAATTTCGGCAGTAAGCACACCTATTCTACTTGCTCCCAAAATCATAATGTTTTTAATATCATAAAACTGTTGACCACAAATTTTTGTGATTAAAGGAATACTTTCCGGTGTAGAAATAAAGTAAACAATATCGTTTTCTTTCAATTCGGTAGAAGCTTGTATTAATATTGTTTTTTCTCCCCTTAACAAAAATAAAGGTTTAAAAGAACGGTTAGGATTTAAATAAGCTGTTTCAACAACAGATTTATCTTTTAGTGGCGACTTATCACAAATGGGGATACCAAAAACAGAAAGTTTTCCTCCTTCAAACTCATAATCGTTAGTAAAAGCAGATTGGGTAATTAACCTATTTATCTCCTTTGAAGCTAACTCTACAGGAGAAATAATATTATCTACACCTAAAGATTCGTAAAATACACGCATACTAGTACCAATACCCTCATAATTATTAATTCTGGCTATGGTTCTTTTTGCTCCTAATTTTTTTCCGGTTATACAAACTAGTAAGTTAGTTTCTTCAGAAGATGTTGCTGCTATTAGTAAATCGCAAGAACTGATTTTGTTTTCTTTTAAAACTTCCAAATCTTTTGCATCTCCTAACACACAAAACACATCTAAATGAGCTTGTACATAGTTTACTCGGTCTTCATTTTCATCAATAATATAGATGTTTTGCGACTCGCTCGACATCATTTTTGCTAAGTGAAAACCTACTTCTCCGGCTCCGGCAATTATTATTCTCATAGTTTATTAAAAAAGAGGACAAATGTAATCATTGAATTATATATAAAAACCTTTTTAAAGTTTAAATTATTTCTAATCAGTATTATTATACAAAAAAAAGTCCTAAGAAGTTAATCTTAGGACTTTAAGTTTATTTAACAGTATTTATTAATCTAATATTTTAATTAATTCAACTTCAAAAACCAACGGCATAAAAGGTTTTATTGGTCCTTTTCCACCTTGTGGTGCATTAGCTCCATAAGCCAATTCTTGAGGAATAAAAAACTTATATTTTGCACCTTCTTTCATTAACTGAACACCTTCTGTCCAGCCTGGAATTACTTGATTTAATCCAAATTCTGCTGGTTGACCTCTTTCCACAGAACTATCAAATACAGTTCCATCAGGAGTTAAACCAGTATAATGTACTCTAACTTTTGAGGTAGCAATAGGCTGTTTCCCCTCTCCTTCTTTCATTACCATGTATTGCAACCCACTAGGAGTAACTTTAACATCTTTATTCTTTTTATTTTCTTCTAAGAACTTAAGTCCATTAGCTTTCACACTTTCAAACTGTTTTAATTCTTCAGCTTGAGCAGCTTCTTGTTTTTTCTGAAAATATGGACGAATAACTTCAGGAGATTGCTCTTGAGTAATCAAATAATTAGTATCAGTAAAAGCAGCTTCAATACCTTTCATTAAAGCTTTCAATTCTGCCTCACTAAACTCTTGTTTAATACTTGCTCCCATGTTTAATCCAACACTATAACTTACTGAATCTAACTGATTTTTCAGTTGGAAAGCATTTTTATCAACTTTTTCTGTTTTAGTTTTCTTTTGCTTCTCTTTTTTATCTTTTTTCTGTGCCTGTACATTAGCTGACGCTATTAATACCACTGCAGACAATAAGCTTACTTTAATGATTAGTTTATGCATACTATTTAGTTTTATTAGGTTAACTTAAGTGCATTTAGAGAAAAACCTTTCCAAATGCACTTTTGTTTAATTTATTACTTCACTACTTGAATTAGCTCCACTTCAAAAACTAGTGGCATAAAAGGTTTAATTGGCCCTTGTCCGCCTTGTGGAGCATTAGCTCCGTAAGCTAATTCTTGAGGAATGAAGAATTTGTACTTAGCACCTTCTTTCATTAACTGAACACCTTCTGTCCATCCTGCAATTACTTGGTTCAATCCAAACTCTATCGGTTCACCTCTTTCTACTGAACTGTCAAAAACTGTTCCATCAGGTGTAGTACCATGATAATGTACTTTAACTACAGATGCTGCTGTCGGATTTTTACCTTTTCCTTCTTTCAATACAATATATTGTAAACCACTTGCAGTAACTTTAACATCAGGATTTTGTTTATTTTCTTCTAAAAATTTAATTCCTTCTTCTTTAACACTACCATATTGAGCTTCTTGTTGTTTTTGTTGCTCTTCCATTTGTTTCATCTGTCTTTTCATAGAATAAGCTTGTAAAACCATATCAACATCCTCAGTTGTCATTAAAGTAACTCCTGAATCTGCTTGATGTTTAAACCCATTCAAATAAGCATCCATATTAATTTCCGGAACATTTTCTTTTAATCCGGTTGCTGAGTTCATGCCTATAGCATAACTTACAGAGTCAATATTTGTAGTAAGTTCAACTTTTTTATCAGCCGAACCAGAATTGTTGCACGCTGCTAACGTCAGTAAAGCTAATGCAGGTAATGTAATTTTTTTCATAGTTAAATTTAAATTGTTTTTATTTATTGATTAAAAGATTTCATTATTTCGCTCAACTCCAGTGTAAATATTAATGGAGTTCTTGGAGGTACTATTCCTGTTGAGGAACCATATTCTCCAAAAGCAAGTTGCGAAGGTACTATTATTTTCACTTTCTCACCAACTCTCATTCCTTTTATTGCTATATTTATTCCTTTAACAACTTGGTTGGGTGTTCCGTACTCAAAATCCAACACCGTTCCTTCAGCAACTTTATCAAGTGGCACATGGTTTAAGAAATAACCGTTATACTTTATCCTGATAAAATCTCCATAAGCCACTTTTTTTCCATCAGTTTTATTTATAGGAAAAACATATACTCCTCCTCTTTTAGTGTATTCTGATTTAAAAAATCTGTTTACATACCAAGTAATATATTCATGCTCTACTAAATCATCATCCCGTTCACTCAAAAATACCTGATGTTCTTTCTCAGAAAAATATTGGTTTACTTTAATGTATAAAAGCAAGGTATCATTGGTAATTGCAGGCAATTGAAGCTCAAAAAAATAGTTAGTTATCCATTGGGGTGTAATATTAAAAACAGCACTATCTCCTACTTTTAATACTGAAAATAAGGTAGTAAACAATTCTCCTTCAATGGCAAATGTATGTTGATGAAACCTGTTAAAAAGCAAACTCTCGCCATCAAACAATTGTAATGATGCACTCACAAACTCCTTGTTTGATGAAGTTTTTTTTGTGTCATCAAAAGCCAAGAGTTGGTAAGAAATACCATCTGTTAGTTCTGTAGTTTGTTGATTGTTTTTCACGCAAGAAAACAATAGCAAAATACCTAAAAGAAAAAATAGTTTTTGCATGGTACTTTATTTAATTGCGATTAGCTCTAAATTATAAATGATAGTAGAGCGAACAGGAATTTTATCAAAATCTCCTGCCAAGCCATGAGCCAAGTATGATGGAATAATAATGATTGCTCTATCGCCAACATGTAAATAAGTAATTGCTTCGTGTAATCCAGATTCTACATTATCCTCTCCTATAGTAAACTCCTCTGGTCCTTTTTCTTTAGTAGAATAAACTATTGTCCCATCTATTAAGCTTACCTCATAACTTACTACTGCTTTTTTTCCTTCTACCGCTTTTTCTCCTTCACCTTTTTTTATTATTTGATAATGTACCCCTGTTCCTGTGCTAATTACATCCAACTTTCTTCTTTCAATATAGCCGTTTATTTGTCGCTGTTCTTTCTCTACCGCTTGCTTATTAGCTTCTATTAATGCTTCTTTTACTTGGCTAGGACTAGGCTTTTCTATAGGTTTTTCTTCTTCGCACGATAAAAAGCACAAAGAGAACAATCCTATAAAAAAGTAATTGCCTATATGTTTGTTAAATCTCATTTTAAAAGTATTCCTTCTAGTTTTTTAATGGTTTCTTCTAGTGATAAAGTTGAAATTCCTCCAGCAGCATACACATGTCCGCCACCACCAAAATGTTCTTGAGCTATTTTATTTACATAAACCTCATTTTTAGATCGGAATGAAATTCTTATTCCATCTTCTTTTTCGGTTAATAAAACTGACATTTTTATGCCTTTAATAGATAAGGGATAATTTACCAAACCTTCGGTATCGCCTTTTTTAAAATTAAAATCATTCAATTCCTTTGATGAAAGTGCTATATATGCCAAGTGATGATTTTCAAAAACATTCATTTTGTTACTCAATGCATATCCTAATAACTTTAATCTGTCGGTAGTATTATTGTCATAAACTTCCTGATGAATCATGGCGTTTTCAGCACCTAACTCTATAAGGTGAGCAATAATTCGGTGTGTTTCAGCAGTGGTGGACGGATATCTAAAAGAACCGGTATCTGTCATTATTCCACAGTAAATACAAGTAGAAATTGCTTTGTTCAGCAACTGTTCTTTATTGATTTTATGGATAAATTCATAAACTAGCTGAGCTGTAGAACAACAATCGGTATCTACAAAATAATGCTGAGCAAAACCCTGTGTATCTTGATGGTGATCTATCATTACTTTAATTCCTGTTGCTTTCTCTATAACGCTTCCCATATCACCTATTCTGTTTAAAGCGTTGTAATCTAAGCTGAAAATAACTTCGGCAGCATCAATTAATTTTTCTGCTTGTTCTTGGTTTTTATCAAAACAAATAATTTGATCAGCTCCCTCCATCCAATGTAAAAAATCAGGAAAAGGATCCGGAACTATTACCGAGACATTTTTATCTAATTGCTTTAGTAAATGATACAACGCTAACGAAGAACCAATAGCATCTCCATCAGGTCCTTTATGGGTTGTTATCACTATGTTTTTGGCGTTTTCTATTATGTTTTGCATTTCTATCATGGTGCAAAGATAGTGTTTCATCTGTTTATATTTATTGTTTTTATCGGTCAGATGGAACTTCCATAATAATCATCCTCCTGGATAAGAAAATTTTTACTTAATAGTCGTTTCTATTATGAAAAAAACAGATTGATGTTGTATAAAAAGAAGTGTAATTTTGAGACTTCATTTTACACTTTACTTACTTTCAATAAATGAGCAAAACCCTTACTAAAGAAAAAACGGCTAAAACACACATTTTAATTAAAGGAGCAAGAGTTAACAACCTTAAAAATATTGATGTTGCCATCACTCGAAATAAATTTACAGTTATTACAGGTGTTTCTGGTTCCGGTAAGTCTTCTTTAGCTTTCGATACGCTTTTTGCTGAAGGTCAACGTAGATATGTTGAAAGTCTTTCGGCTTATGCTCGTCAGTTTTTAGGAAAATTAGAAAAACCGGCAGTAGATTACATTCATGGAATTGCTCCTGCCATTGCGATAGAACAAAAAGTAAATACAGTAAATAAACGCTCTACCGTTGGTACTTCTACCGAAATTTATGACTATTTAAAGTTGCTTTATGCCAGAATTGGTAAGACCTTCTCCCCTGTTTCAGGCAAAGAAGTAAAAAAACACACTTTAAAAGATGTAGTAAATTTTATTACCCAACAAGCTGAAGGCGAAAAAATAATATTACTCTCTAAAATTGAATTTAAAGACAAAACACTTTCTTCCTTATTACAACGAGGTTTTTCAAGAATTTGGCTTAATAACGAAATGCTAAGAATTGACAAAACTCAAGATATAAAAATAGATATCAATAACACTTATTTAATAATAGACCGTTTTGTTGCTTCCGCAGATGATGAGGAACAACTCAGCAGAATTTACGATAGTGTTGAAACTGCTTTTTTTGAAGGTAAACACGAATGTCAGGTACTTACATACAAAAATGAACAACCTGTTATTACCCATTTTAGCAATAAGTTTGAAATGGACGGTATTAATTTTGAAGAACCTTCTGTCCACTTTTTTAGTTTTAATAATCCATTTGGTGCCTGTAAAAAATGCGAAGGTTACGGAAGCATTATTGGAATTGATGAGAATTTAGTTATTCCTGACGGCAGCTTGTCTGTTTACCAAGATGCTGTTGTTTGCTGGAAAGGTGAAAAAATGCAGCAATGGAAAGAACATTTTATTTTAAATGCCACTAAAGAAAAATTTCCCATCCATAAGTCTTATGATGAACTTACTCCTGAACAAAAAGATGTTTTATGGAAGGGAAGCCCCTACTTCGAAGGAATTAACGATTTTTTTAAAATGGTGGAAAGCAACAGCTACAAAATTCAATACCGTGTTTTGTTGGCAAGATACAGGGGAAAAACTACTTGTCCCGATTGCAAAGGAACTCGCTTAAGAAAAGACGCCAACTATGTAAAAATTAATAAAACTGCTATTGCCGAATTGGTATTGATGCCTATAGATAAGCTATCCAATTTTTTCAAAAAATTAAAGCTGTCGGAAAGTGATACTACTATTTCTAAACGATTGCTGATAGAGATTAACAACAGACTAAGTTATTTAGAAAATGTAGGCTTAGGTTATTTAACGCTAAATCGTTTATCATCAACACTTTCTGGAGGCGAATCGCAACGAATAAATTTAGCCACCTCTTTAGGAAGTAGTTTGGTTGGTTCTATGTATATTTTAGATGAACCCAGTATTGGTCTGCACTCTAAAGATACCGAGCAACTTATTGGCGTGCTTAAACAATTACAACAATTAGGAAATTCAGTAATTTTAGTAGAACACGATGAAGATATTATGCGGGCTGCCGATGAAATTATTGATATTGGTCCGGAAGCCGGAACATTAGGTGGAAATGTAGTTTTTAGCGGAAATTTTAATGAATTGTTGAAAAAAGACAACACCTTAACAGCCAACTACCTTAATAAAACCCTTGAAATTCCTGTTCCTGAAAAACGCAGAAAATGGAAAAACAAAATTGTGGTAGAAGGAGCTAAAGAAAACAACCTTAAAAATATTACTACAACTTTTCCATTGGGTGTTATTACTGCTGTTACAGGAGTTAGTGGCTCAGGAAAATCTACTTTAATAAAAAACTGTTTATTGCCTCAACTAAGCCGATATTTAAACGGTTATTCTGATAAAAACACAAAAATAAAAGGTATTTCCGGTGATGTTAATTTAATTAATGCTGTAGAATATGTCAACCAAAATCCTATTGGAAAATCTTCTCGCTCCAATCCTGTTACTTATATAAAAGCGTATGATGAAATAAGAAACTTATTCGCTAATCATTCGCTATCTAAAAATAGAGGGTACAAACCCGCACATTTTTCTTTTAATGTTGATGGGGGAAGATGTGAAACCTGTAAAGGCGAAGGAGAAATTACAGTAGAAATGCAGTTTATGGCAGACATCCATTTAAAATGTAATGAATGTAAAGGAAAACGTTTTAAGCAAGAATTGTTGGATATAAAAATTGGCGACAAACACATTAGCAATATTCTTGATTTAACGATAGATGAAGGCATTGCTTTTTTTGAGCAACTTCCTAAAGATCAAGGAAAAAAAATCGCAGAAAAACTTAGCCCCTTACAAGAAGTTGGTTTGGGTTATGTACATTTAGGTCAATCTTCTAATACGCTTAGTGGTGGCGAAGCTCAACGTGTGAAATTAGCCGGGTTTTTGAGCAAGAAAAACAGTAAGGAAAAACTACTTTTTATTTTTGATGAACCTACAACAGGTTTGCATTTTCATGATATTAATAAATTAATAAAATCCTTTAACGGACTTATTACTCAAGGACATACTATTATTGTAATTGAACATAATTTAGATGTTGTAAAATGTGCCGATTGGGTGATAGATTTAGGTCCAGGAGGTGGCGAACATGGCGGTCAGCTTGTTTTTGAAGGCACTCCTGAAGATATGATAAAAGCAAAAACATCGGTAACAGGAAAGTATCTTAAAGAAAAACTTGCTAACTAAACAATTTTAAATTGTTAACTATTCGCTAAAAAAGGATAGGTAAAAACTCATTTGTTCTTAGTAATTTTGA
>TARA_R100000750_G_scaffold4412_1_pt1 | contig 42476 bp, 29 predicted proteins | sample TARA_R100000750 | Tara Oceans TARA_R100000750 (sample SAMEA2623327) | marine metagenome | biome: marine biome (ENVO:00000447); feature: mesopelagic zone (ENVO:00000213); material: "saline water (ENVO:00002010), including plankton (ENVO:xxxxxxxx)" | depth 375 m
TATTGATATCAATAGTAATTAATTCGTCTTTAATTTGTTCTAAAACAGGATCGTCTAGTTGGAAGAAACTCAATTGCATATCTTCAACACTTGGTTTAGATTTTACTTTTTGATTTTTGCCATTTCCCACATGAGAGCTTTCCAATTGTTTCAGAATATCATTAGCCCTATCCAACATAATTTTAGGCATTCCTGCCATTTTTGCAACATGAATACCAAAACTGTGATTACTTCCTCCAGCAGTTAGTTTTCTTAAAAAGTGAATTTTATTATTAATTTCTTTAACAGAAACATTAAAGTTTTTAATTCGCTTAAAGTTGTTGGTCATATCATTAAGCTCATGATAATGCGTAGCAAAAAGTGTTTTCGCTCTATGTGTAGGATGTTCGTGTAAATATTCAGCTATGCTCCAAGCTATCGAAATACCATCGTAAGTGCTTGTCCCTCTACCAATTTCATCTAACAAAATCAAACTTCTCTCTGAAAGGTTATTTAAAATACTGGCTGTTTCATTCATTTCTACCATGAAAGTAGATTCTCCTTGAGAAATGTTATCGGAAGCTCCAACTCGGGTAAAAATTTTATCAACTACACCAATAATAGCATGTTTGGCAGGAACATAAGAACCAATTTGAGCCAATAGTGTAATTAAGGCAGTTTGCCTTAATAATGCTGATTTACCTGACATATTTGGTCCGGTAATCATTATTATTTGTTGCTGACTATCATCTAAATAAATATCGTTAGCCACATACTCTTCGCCAATAGGCAATTGTTGTTCTATAACCGGATGTCTCCCCGATTTAATATCAATAATTTTGGTATCGTTAACTTCTGGTCGGGTATAATTATGTTCTTTAGCAATAGTTGCAAATGACAATAAACAATCGAGTTGTGCAATTAAAACAGCATTTAACTGAATAGGTGTGATATAGTCTGCTAGCTCTAACACTAAATCGTTAAACAATTGTGTTTCGATCACTAAAATTTTCTCATCAGCACCTAAAATTTTACTTTCATATTCTTTAAGTTCTTCAGTGATGTAGCGCTCTGCCTGAGTAAGTGTTTGTTTTCTGTGCCAAGTTGGAGGCACTTTGTCTTTATGTGTATTTCTTACTTCAATATAATATCCGAAAACATTATTAAATGCAATTTTTAAACTTGGAATGCCGGTAAGTTCACTTTCTCTCTCTTGAATTTCTACTAAGGCATCTTTTCCGGAATGTAATATTTTTCGGAGTTCATCTAATTCTTTAGCAACATTATTTTTAATTACATTTCCTTTGGCAATAGCTACGGGAGGGTCTTCAAAAATGGTAGCCTCTATTTTGTCTTTTAAAATAGTACACGGATTAAGTTGTTCTCCAATCTTTTTTAAGGCAGCATTATCAATAGACAAGCAAGCTGTTTTTATGGGTTCTATAGCCAATAAAGCTCGCTTTAGCTGCATCACTTCTCTCGGGTTAATCCTTCCTGTGGCTACTTTTGAAACGAGTCTTTCTAAATCGCCAATTTCGTGTATGGCGGTTCTAATGGTTGTTGCAAAATCAGTTAGATTAACGAAAGTATTTACTATTTCTAAACGAGCATTAATTGGAGCCACATCCTTTAACGGTAGAGTAACCCAACGTTTCATCAAACGAGAACCCATTGGAGAAATGGTGCAATCGATAATGTCTATAAGTGTTTTGGCATTTTCGTTGGGAGAGTAGATTAACTCTAAGTTTCTAACTGTAAATTTATCGAGCCAAACATATTTATCTTCTTCAATCCTTGATAAAGCGGTAATGTGCTTCACTTTTTCGTGTTGCGTTTCTGAAAGATAATGCAAGGCAACTCCGGCAGCTACAATGGCATTGGAAAAATCTTCAACACCAAAACCTTTTAGCGATTTGGTTTGAAAATGATTTTGGAGAGTTTCCCTACCAAAATCTTCTGTAAACACCCATTCATCAACAGCATAAGTGTAAAATTGGTTGCCAAAAAGTTCATGAAACTGTTTTTTGTCGTTGCGTTTAAAAAGCACTTCAGATGGTTTAAAACCATGCAACAGTTTATCTATGTATTCAATACTACCTTCAGCAGCAAGAAATTCACCCGTTGAAACATCTAAAAAAGCCACCCCAGCACCTTTTTTTGTTAAACAAACTGCAGCTAAAAAATTATTGGATTTATGATCTAAAATTTGATCGTTGAGGGTAACTCCTGGCGTTACTAATTCCGTAACACCTCTTTTAACTATTTTTTTTTCTTTGCTTGGAGCTTCTAATTGATCGCAAATAGCAACGCGCAATCCTGAACGAACTAGTTTAGGTAAATAAGTATTTAAGGAATGGTGTGGAAAACCAGCCAATTCTAATTTAGAAGAACCGTTGTTTCTGGCAGTTAGTACAATGCCTAAAATATTGGCGGCTTTAATAGCATCTTCACCAAAAGTTTCGTAAAAATCTCCTACTCTAAAAAGCAATAAAGCATCAGGATACTTCGCTTTGATGGCATTGTATTGCTTCATCAAAGGAGTGGTTGTTTTTTCTTCTTTTTTATCTTTTTTCAAGTTGGCTTGCATCTGTGTTTTAAAACTCACACAAACTTAAGTCATTGTCCTAAATTTTTGAAAAATTACATCTATCAACTAATGAATAGTTATTAACAGTAACAACAAACTTTAGTACTTAGCCTTTAAGTTGACAATAATCTCGTTAAAGAACTGATTGAGTGGTTTTTCAAGCATCATTTTCATAAAAGGATTAATGTTGGCTTCGAAAACAAAGGAGGTGTTGGTTTTGTTGTCCTCAATCTTTTCAAGATAAAAATTTAAAGTGAATTTGAATGGGGCTTTAAAAGAATCTAAATAAATTAAGGAGTTAGGAGTAGTAGCTACTTTTTTTAATCCAACTTCTGCTAATCCTTTAATTTTAAAAGAACAACTATCAGAAGTAGCGTTCCAATTTTCAATTTTTTCTGTAGGTAAAAAGTCTTTAAGGTTATTTAGGTCAGATAAAAGGTCGAATAAGATTCTGTCACTAGTATTGATAAGTTCTGCTTTTGGAGCAATTTTCATTATTAATAATGTTTTTGTTAGTTAAGTTTTTGTGGTATTGATGATAAGTTTATTTTTACTTTGAAGTAATATCCCAAGTTTTAGGGTTTTCTCTCCATTGATTTAAAGAGTCAACATCTTTTTCTGAAATATAATTTGTTTTAACGGCAGTATCTAACAGTACATTGTAGTTACTTAGAGTGTATAATTTACACTTATTTACTTCAAAATTTTTAACAGATTCATCAAAATTATAAGAGAAGATGGCCAACATTCCTAATACATTTCCACCATTTTTCCTTAACTCTTCTACTGCTTTAAGACTACTACCACCGGTAGAAATTAGATCTTCAATAACTACAATGTTTTGACCTTTTTCTATTTCTCCTTCAATAAGGTTTTGCATACCATGTTCTTTGCTGGAAGAACGAACATATGCAAATGGTAAGCCCAATGCTTCGGCAACTAAGACACCATGAGCAATACCGCCAGTTGCTACTCCTGCAATAACATCTACTGTAGGGAAAAACTCTTTAACTGCATCAACAAATTGTTGCCGAATGTAGGTTCTTACAGGTGGATAAGACAACGCTTTTCTATTATCGCAATAGATTGGTGACTTCCAACCTGATGCCCATATAAAAGGATTTGCAGATTGCAATTTAATAGCTTTAATTTGCAGTAGTAATTCTGCAACTTTTTTCGCGGATTCATTATTAAATATCATGCTGCAAATGTATAAAGTTTTTGTTAACGATAAGGTTATTTTATTCACAAAAAACACCAAATTATTAAGTGATATGGAAAACGTTTTAGTTCTCCATTATTACGATAATTCTATAGCATTTATGGTAGTAAATTTTTTAAAAAACGATGGCAAACTTAAGCATTTAGTTTTTTTAACTCCTATACCTGATAAAGATTTTGAAAGTTTTAAAAATAATTTTGATTTGATCCTTGCAGCAGGAGGTAAAGTAAGTAATGCTGAAGGGAAAATTTTATTTATTTTTAGGTTAGGAAAATGGGATTTACCTAAAGGTAAAGTTGAAGCAAACGAAACACTTGAAGCATCTGCTGTAAGAGAAGTAGAGGAGGAATGTGGAATTGGTAACCTAACTATTTTAAATCATTTAAAAGACACTTATCATATTTATGAATTGAATGGTAAAATGGTATTAAAACAATCGGTTTGGTATGAAATGAAAACTGATGACATAAGTGAGTTAGTACCCCAAACAGAAGAAAATATAACGAATGCACGTTGGATGACTGATGAAGAAATTCAACAAGAAGTATTGAAAAACACTTACCTTTCTATTAAGGAAATTATTTGATAAACTTATTTTAAATCAAAAAACACTCGTTCAATATTTTCTTCGGTAGGTCGCTCAATGTTTCCTCCCGGACGTGGGGCTGGGAATCTTAAAATTTCACCTTCTTTTCCTATTAAAACATATGTTGGTAAAGTTCTTACTTCATAAGCCTGCATTAGTTCTCTTTCGGTAAGATGTACTAAAGTCCATGAGTAGTTTGGGTTTTCTTTTAGTAAAGATTTTATTTTAGATTTATCGTTATCCGTACAAATACTAATAAACGCTACCTTATCTTTATATTGTTTATGAAGCGTTTCCATTATTTTCATTTCTCTTAAGCTAGGAATGCTCCATGATGCCCAAAAGTTTATGTAAACATATTTTCCGTTAAAGTCGGTTAAAGCAATTTCTTTACCGTCTATTGTAGGAAGTTTAAATGTTGGAGCGTTACTTCCTTTAGCTAATTTTTTGTAGGTTATTTTGGTAATTACATTGGCAGCAATCTTTTGTTGCTCGGGATAAATGCTGTTGGTTTTTAAATGAGTTAGAATTGAAATAATATTTTTTTGATTAAAATATTTATCGTTGCCAATTTCTTTAAGACCATTTATTAAAAATAAATTGAGTAATTCTTTATTTTCTAAGAACGGATACTTTTCTAATGCTTTTACTAGAGCGTTATAGCTATTTTCTTCGTTGATAGCTTTGGTAATATCCATACCGTGCAACTGAAGCGTTAGTTTCTTTATTTCACCATTAAAAAAAGCAGTAAAGAAATTCATGTATTCAGGATTGTTGTATAGAATAGAATTATTTTGAAGGTACTTTATAAAAATATCAGCTTTATCTAACGATTTTTTATCGCTTTTATAGTAAGAAATGTCTATAGAGTTAAAAGTGGAAGCAATGGTGTATTTTGCATAATTGTAGGCAAAATCATTGTTATAAGCCTTAAATTCATTTAAAATATGTTGTCCAAATTCTTGAATTTTAGGAGTTATAGAACCATCTCTTTTTAAAAAGATGGATTCATTTGTGCTTATGAAATCATCATATTTTCTATTAAACTTTGCAATTAGCTGATTAAGTTCAGTAGGTGCCGGAAAGTTAAATTTTAAAGAAAGAAAGCGGTCATAAATTCTACCTTTGTTAAGTTCTGGGCTGTAGCTTAGGGTGATGTTGTAAATGCCTCCCGGTTCAATAAAAAACCAAGTGGTTTTGTCTTCAATGGCAAGTTCTACTTTTTTGATAGTATTAATATCAATGTTAAATTCAAAATTGTTGGTATTACCAATTTTTGAGAAACCAATTTTTTCTTTGGTACCGGTTATAAAATCATCATAAATATAAACAGAAAGCTCGCTGTTGTCAAAATCTTTGGCTACACCTTTAATTACTGTATTGCTTGCTAAAGATATGAAATTGATATTAAGAAAAAGTAGGGTTATTATTTGCTTTAACATGGATTAATTTTTAAAATCATTACTAATAACAACAGGAACAAATTTAGAAGCGTTGCCTTTATTAATGATTATATCACGCACAATTGTAGAATTTATTGCAGAGAGCTCTGGAGTTGTTTGAAAAAAAATAGTTTCTATATTAGCATGAAGGTATTGATTCATTTGTGCAATGTTGCTTTCAAAACCATAATCAGCACTGTTTCTTAATCCTCTAACAATAAAATTGGCATTTTCTTTTTTACAAAAATCAACTGTTAAACCTTGGTAGCTTTTTACTTCCACTTTGGATTCATCGGCAAAAACTTGTTTTATCCATTTTTCACGTTGCTCTAAGGAGAATAAATATTTTTTGTTGGTGTTGATACCAATGCCAACTATTATTTTATCGAAAAGCGGTAGAGCTCTTCTAATAATGTTTTCATGACCTATGGTTATTGGATCGAATGAACCCGGGAATAAAGCAATTTTCATAAACTATGGTTTGAAAAAATTTATAAAGCAAAAATAAGCTTTTATTTTTTCAATTTTGGATTCATGGCGTCTGTTAAACCTTCACCAATTAGGTTGTAAATGGTAACGGTTATAAAGATAGCGAAACCAGGAATTATAGCCAGCCACCAAGCTGAAGAAACTGCTCTGGCTTTAGAAAGCATAGAACCCCAAGTAATTGTTTCTGCGGGAACACCAACACCAATAAATGATAAGGTAGATTCAATTAAGATAGCAGAAGCAATTCCGAAAGCAATAGCTATTAAAACTGGTGATAGCGCATTTGGTAAAGCATGTTTAACAATAATTCTCCACTCTTTGTAACCAAGAGCATTAGCAGCCTCAATAAACTCTAAATTCCGAATTCTTAATAATTCAGCACGTGTAAATCTTGCTATTCCTGTCCAGGTTGTTAATCCAATAATTACCATTACAATAAAAATAGAAGGTTTAGCAACTACTGCAGCAATAGAAATAATTAAAAATAATTGAGGAATAGAAACAACAATTTCTATTAATCTGCTTATTAATATGTCTATAGGGATGCTAATTTCTTTTACCTTAAACGGTAATTTTTTAGCCAATGAAGCAATAAGTTTAAATATATAAATAATAGCAATAAAAAGTAAGATGCTTAGTAAAAATTCCCACATAAAACTGCCAAAAGAGCTGCCTATAGCATCTGCTAAAGCATAAGAACGAGTTCCAAAAGCATAGAAAACAGCCAATATAAAACCTATTACATAAAGTAGGATAGAGATAATGCTCATTTTTAATTTTTCATCACCATAATATCCAGCTACGGCACCAAAAAAGATTCCGATAATAGCAGCAATTCCCATAGAAACTAACCCTACTAAAAGAGCAATACGTGTTCCGTGTATCATCCCGGCCAATACATCATGTCCTAAATCATCCGTGCCCAACCAATGTTTCCAACTTGTTGACTCAACATTTTGATCATCAAAAGGACCTACCCATGTATTAGAAACATCAATATTTCTAGGTAAGTAGGGAACGGGAGGCCAAACCACCCAATCATATTTTAAACCTCTCCAAGAAACATTTCTAAATTCATCATGCCAATCGGAAAAGCCTAAATCAACAGCATATTCTTTCATTACAGGGAAATATACGTTTCCGTTGTATTTAGCAACAAGTGGCTTTTCATTAGCTATAAAATCAGCAAATAAAGCAATGAAAATGAAAATAAATACAACTCGTAATGAATAAACAGCAATTTTATTTTTTTTGAACTGTTGCCTAACAATTTTCCAATAACTTTCGTTATTATTTTGAAGAATGAGGGTATTCGCTTCTCTATTTTTTCTCCTATTGAATAAATTAAACAAGTTCATAGATTAAGATTTTTTATTAGAAAAGGAAATTCTTGGGTCAACAAAAGCATACATAATATCTGCTATTAAAATACCTACTAGGGTAAGTATGGAAGAAAACATTAATACCGTAAATACAATAGGGTAATCTCTTTGGAAAATTGCTTGCAAGGTAAGTTGTCCCATTCCTGGAATGGAGAAAATTACCTCAATAATGAAGGAGCCTGAAATAGCAGCAGGGAAAATATTAGCAAATAAAGTAATGATTGGTATTAATGAATTTCTAAACGCATGTTTCCAAATTACTACTTGTTTTTTTAAGCCTTTTGCACGAGCAGTTCTGATGTAGTCCATTTCCAATACATTTAACATCCCTCCACGCATTTGTCTGGAAATAAATGCAAATGAAGCATAAGTTAAACAGAATAATGGTAAAATAAAATGGTAAGCCGTTTCAAAAAATCTATCCCAATAAGGAGCAGATTTTGGCAATTCTCCTAAACCATGTGTAGGAAACCATCCTAAACCATCTCCGTCACCAAGATATTGAATAAGCATGGTAGCTATCCAGAAGTTGGGTAAAGAATAAAGTAAAAATAAGCCTGTGGTAATAATTTTTTCAGAAGTTTTTCCTTTGTCCACAGCAGATTTAACCCCAAGGGGAACAGCGACAATATAGGCTATAATTATGGAAAGAATACTCAAAATCATAGACCATTTTAAAGCATCGAATATTTTTGAGCTAACGGGTCTTTTATCTTGGTAAGAAATTCCAAATTCTCCAACAATAAAATTAGATATCCAATTGTGATATTGGTTGTTAAATCCATAAATATGAATAGTGGGGATGTATCTATTAATAATTTTTTTGTTATAGATGAGGTGTTCAAAACTGTTTTTTAATTCAAAAAAATCTGTTTCAACAGTTTTTTTAATGTTGCTATCTTTAAAGATATCAAACTCTACAGTTTCTATAATTTGTTTAATCTCATTTTCATTGTGTGTTAAGTATAGAGAATTAAGGTTGTCTTTAATGTTTCTTAATTTAGATGAGTTCTCATCAGAAGGCATTATTTCAAAAACCTTAAATTCTAAAGCTCTTAATGCTTGGTAATAAGTAGAAACATTTTTCCATATACCATATTCGTAAGATAACCTTTGAAGTGTTTCTCTATGGGCTTTTTTTGGTATTTTATAAAGGGTGTCAGGATATGTTTTGTTGGTAAATGAAAAATAGAATAGGGGAAGATCAAAGCCCAATTCTTTTCTTTTTTCGTTATAGGTTTTTTCGCTAGCTAACTTTTCACCGGATCTTCCTTCTCCACCAACATTTTGGTTCAGCATGGTTTCTACCGGGTCTCCAGGAGCGTTAATACTTATCACAAATGTTAAAAGTGAAATTACAATTAACGTTGGGATAAAAATTAAGATTCTTTTAAAAATATACTTTAACATTTCCTTTTCCTTAGCTTAATAAAAGCACCTTTTAAATTGTTATTTTAAAATTTGGGTGTAAATATAACAACTTATTTTAGTTTACCGCACTTGCTTGTTGAGTAGAAAAACCACTTACTCTATAACCCGGTCTCATAGGACTAGTTTCAGCATTAGAAAATCTTTTGTGAATAGCAATTTTTTCTTTAGGGTAATATAAAAAAATGTAAGAGCATTCATCATGAAGTATCTTTTGAAATCTATGGTTTAACACAGCTCTTTTGTCATCATCTAATGTAATTCTAATAGAATCTATCAATGCATCTGTTTGGTCGTTACCAAATCCGGTATAGTTAGAACCACCATTATAAGAGGCTGTATGATAAATTTGTTTATGATCGGTTGGTATAGGTGTACTAATCCAAGCTCCATAATACATGTCAAAATCGTGTTGTTTAGTGCTTTCTAAGAAAATAGACCAATCTTGAGATAATACATTAACGGTAATACCTACTTTTCTGGCTTCTTCTTGTAATAACAAACCAACAGCTTTTCTGCTATCATTTCCTTGGTTATATAGGTAGTTAAATTCAAAATTCACTTTCTGACCATTAATAACATTATCTAAAATGCCATCATTATTAGAATCTTTCCAACCTGCTTCTGCTAATAAAGTTTTTGCTTTTTCAACATTGTAAGGGTAAGGAGTAATGTTATTGTTGTATTGTTTTGTTTTTGCAGGATGAATAGGTCCTATTGCTTTTTCTCCATAGCCTAAAACCACCACTTCAATAATTTTATCTACATCTACTAAATGAGCTAAAGCTTGTCTGGTTCTTTTATCAGAAAACATAGGTTTTCTAACGTTTAAACCTAAATAAGTATATGCCATTTGAGGAGGAGTATGAGCAATAAAGTTTTTAACGAATTTGTCAGACTTAGGTAAATATTGGAAGTCTTGAGGTTTAATGCCTCTCATTACATCAACTTTTCCAGCAATAAGTGCTTCTTTAGCGGTAGTTTGATCATTAATAGTTTGATAAATAATTTCAGGAGGATATACCTCAAAATGCATTCCTTTTCCTTTTAATTGATCTCCCCACCAATTTTCTTTTTTAGTAATAATTAACTTTTGTCCGGTTTGCCATTCTTTTAATAAATAAGGGCCACAACCTTGAATAAATTTAGGATCTCTTTGGTATTTTTCTGAATTAAAATCTGTTGCGAATTCTACAATTTTAGGGTTGGTAGCTAATTCAGATGCATTTTCGGCAAGTTGTTTAATAGTAAATTCATCCATTAAACCTTTAGGGTCATAAATATGTCTTGGCATTAGATCAATATCACCACTTTGTACTTCGGCAAGAATATAAACATCTTTACAAATAAATGTAAATTTAAGAGGATCATCCTCATAAAATTTCATATCCTCAATAAATTCAAAATAGGGTTTGTTGTTTAAGTTGTCAACTTTTGGGTTTTTAATAACTTTTAAAGCAAATTCAACATCTTTAGCAGTAATTTGCTCACCATTATCCCATCTAGCTTCAGGTCTAATTCTATAAGTAATTAACATTCCGCCATCTTCAGTTTCTTCAATTTCTGGTCTGCTTTCAGCAACTACAGGTACTAATTCTAATGTTTCAAAATCAATTTCTAATAATGAGTAAAATATATTTGATAAGATATAGCCGGCACCTGCATCAGAATAATTAATTGGGTTAAGCATCTGAGCATCTGATAATTCATGACTAGTTACTACCGGGTTTACGTTAACTTCTTTTGTTCCGTTATTGTCTCCACCTCCGCAAGATAGCATTGTAAATGATGTTGAAGCAATTGCTAAAGATAAAATATATTTAAGTTTCATAAAATAGATTTTTTTAAGATTTTTTTTTGAGCAACAAATATAGGATTACAACTTGATTTTAAAAATGATTTTAGACAAAAATACTTTTTGGAAGGACGAAGAAGAGGGTAATCTTTAATTTACAATAAATTAGAGTTTATAAAATTAAGTTAATATTAGGATAATATTTTATTAATAAATAAATTAAATCATTATTTAAAATGTTAGAATTACCTCTATATAAGTTTTTCATTCGTTTTGTGTAAGTTTGCCAGTGAATAACTTATTTTGAATAAGTTTGAAGGAAAAGGTAAATTACATGAAACGACCCTATAAAAAATCCATAATAAGGTAATGATTAAACAAGGAGTTGCATGTGACCAAGGTTACTAAAAATATAACTTAACACATGAACTATATTCAATTTTTAGCAAAGGTTTCTCCATTAGTTATGGGGAGAGAAATTTTAGTAGCAGAACTTGCCGAAATTGGTTTTGAGAGTTTTGTAGATACAGAAGATGGTTTTGAAGCTTATATTCAAGAAGCTGATTTTGATGAAAGTAATATTGAACAAATCAGTTTGTTATCTAATGAAGAATTTGAGATTGAATATACTATTAATAAAATCGCTCAACAAAATTGGAATGAACAGTGGGAAAAAAGTTTTGATCCCATTTTTGTAGATGAAAAGTGCATGATTAGAGCTCCATTTCATGAAAAACCGACAGATAATGTAATAGATATTATTATTGAACCCAAAATGTCTTTTGGTACGGGACACCATGAAACCACGCATTTAATAGTTAGTCGTTTGTTAAATTTAGATTTAATCGACAAAACTGTTTTAGACATGGGTTGTGGAACAGGGATTTTAGCCATTTTGGCTAAGAAAAGAAATTGCGGCAAAGTTTTAGCAATTGATAATGATGAGTGGGCGTATACGAACTCCGTTGAAAATTGTGAACGTAATAATGTTGATATTGAAGTTGTTTTAGGAGATGTTAACCAAATTAAAAGCAATAAATTTGATGTGATTATTGCTAATATTAATAGAAATATATTATTAAGAGATATGTATTTTTATGCCGATGCTCTTAACATTAATGGAGTACTGTTGTTAAGTGGTTTTTTTTCTATTGATAAGGAGGTGTTAACCGAAGAAGCCAATAAATTAGGGTTGACTTTAATTTTTGAAAATACCAAAAATGAATGGACAATGTTGGAGTTTGTTAAAAAGTAAAAAAATAATGATCTAAAATATGAAGAAGCTACTAACTTTATTTTTAATACTATTATTTACACTTACTACTTACTCTCAAGTTAGTAAGATAAAGAGTTTTACCCCAGATTCAACTGAATTTTTTAATGAGATGGAATCTTTTTTAAGAGCTTCTAGAGATGGTGATGGTAAATATATTATGGATGAATTTTCGTGGCAATGGTATGGTGGTAAATTTTCAGATGAGCAAAGAAAAGATGTGTACAGAATTGCCAATTTAATGTTGTCAAACAAAAAGAAGGCCTTTCCTGATTTTAGTAATTATATTAAAACGATTTCATTTTTTGTAAACAGTAAATACCAAACAGAAAGTAGCTTTTTTAGTTGGCAAAAAATATTAGAAAAACTTATATTAGGTGAAGCAACATCAAGATCAGCATCAACTGCAAGGAAGCAATTTGTCGATTACTTACAAGCATGTAATGATTTGTTTGAAAAAAATGCATTATATAGTTCGGCAGCAACCGAATGGAAATCAAACAACAGTAATTATACTTTTGGTTTTGATAGTCTCCCATTTATTGAATTTGAAGCATTAAATTTAACTTGTTATTCTAAAGGTGATAGCGCTGTAATATTCGATACTCGAGGCAGATATTATCCGACAGAAGAAATTTGGTATGGAGAAGGAGGAAAAATAACTTGGGAAAGAGCAGGGTTTCCTAGTGATTCTGTTTATGCTGTGATTGATGATAAATATAATATCTACCTCAAATCTCCTCAATACGAAGTAAATAATGTTACTTTTTATGACCTTTATTATTTTGATGAACCAATGAAGGGTGATGTGAGGGAAAAAGTATTGGCCAACATTACTGAAGAAAAAGCAACTTACCCGAGGTTTCAATCTGCAAATGCAAGATTGCAAATTAAGCAAATTGTAGATGGAGTAGATTATATAGGCGGTTTTGCCTTACATGGAAATGAAGTGATAGGTAGAGGTGCAGGAGAAGACCAAGCACATGTTATTTTTTATAGAAAAGAACTGCCTTTTGTAAAAATGTCATCTCAGGCATTTATTATTAAACCGGATAGGATAGTTTCAGAAAATTCTTCATTTACAATGTATTTAAAAGAAGATTCAATTTTTCATCCGGGTTTAATTTTTAAATTCTTCTTTGATAAAAGACAACTTAATTTAATTAGAGACAATAAAGGGTTAAAAAAAACACCTTATTCAAATTCTTATCATAAAATAGATATGGATTTTGAATATTTAACTTGGGCAGTGGATTCACCAATGGTTCAGTTCAGAAACTTAGTAGGAGGAACTAAAACAGATGCAATGTTTATCTCTCAAGATTTTTTTAGAATGGATGCATATATGAGCTTTTTAGGAACAGGTACTCAACATCCTTTGTATGCTTTAAGAGTTTTAACACATAAACTGGATACAAATTTTATAACGCTTAGTCAATTAGCTAATCACATGAGATACTCCATAGAACAGTTAGAAGCATTTTTACTAGATTTATCTTATAAAGGGTTTATAATTTATGATTATGAGAACAAAACTTTTATAGTGAAAGATAAATTGAAAAACTGGGTGAGTGCAAGTGGTGGAAATATTGATTATGATGTAATTGGGTTTTATTCTAATACAAAATCTCCAAATAATGCTACTTTGAGTTTGTTGAATTACGATGTGCAAATGAGGGGAGTAAAAAGTATTAATTTAAGTGATTCACAACAAGTAGTTATTTATCCTACAAATAGAGAAATAACCCTTAAAAAGAACAGAGATTTTAAATTTAGTGGGGTGGTGCAAGCAGGTCGCTTTGATTTTATGGGGCATGATTTTTATTTTAAATATGATGATTTTAAAATTGACATGCCTAATGTAGATTCATTAAGAATTTATGCGGAAACAGGAAGAAGTGATGAATTTGGAAAACCAATTATAAAACCAGTAAAGACTGTAATACAGCAAATTAATGGAGATTTATTAATTGACAAACCAACTAATAAGTCGGGAATAAAACCTTTTCATGAGTATCCAATATTTAATAGTTTTAAAGATTCTTATGTGTTTTATGACAGAAAGTCTATACAGGGTGGGGTTTATCAGAAAGATGGCTTTTATTTTCATGTAGAACCTTTTACCATTGATAGTTTAGCTGATTTTGATAATGAATCTCTGCGTTTTGATGGAACACTCGTTTCAGGAGGTATTTTCCCTGATATAAAAGAAACACTTACACTTCAATCTGACCATTCACTTGGGTTTATTAAAAAAACTCCACCAGGAGGAATGCCAATGTATGCAGGAAAAGGTGTGTTTAAAAATGATATTAATTTAAGTCATGAAGGACTTAGAGGGAATGGAGAGTTAGATTATATAGCATCAACAACGTATTCTGATAATTTTATTTTCTTTCCAGATTCAACAAAAGCTATTTCTCAACGATTTATTGTAAAAGAAAATCCAAATGCTATTGAGTTTCCACCAGTTGATGGAGAAAATGTAGCCATGTTTTGGAATCCGTCTCAAGAATATATGTCGCATAGTGTTATAGATAAACCTATTGCAATGTATGATATGAAATCTAAAATGCATGGAAAGACGATTATTGAACCAGATGGATTATCAGGTGATGGGATTTTTGAATTTGAAAAAGCAGAGTTAGAAGCAAACCTTATTAAATTTAAATATGAAGATTTTAGTTCCGATACAGCTGATTTTAGGTTGAAAGATATTACTGGAGATGGAGAAGCACTTGCCTTTTCTACTAAAAATGTAAATGCATTTGTTTCTTTTAAAGAAAGAAATGGAATATTTAAATCTAATGGAGATGGGTCTGTAATTAATTTTGAACCAATGAAGTATATCTGTTTTATGGATGAGTTTAAATGGTATATGGATAACGATAATATTGAACTTTCTGCGGGGAAACAAGAAGCTCAGGATGCTTCAGGAGTTGCTTTAGAAGGAGCTCAATTTATTTCAGTACACGAAGAGCAAGATTCGCTTAGTTTTTTCTCAACCAAAGCAAAATATGATATTAGAAAAAAGATTATTTATGCCGATGGTGTTAAATTTATGAATATTGCTGATGCTATGGTTTACCCCGATAGTTCTAAGCTGATTATTGATAAAAATGCTCAGATGAGGACACTTAATAACGCTAGAATTGTAGCTAGTTACATTACCCAAAATCATGATATTTATAATGCATCTGTTAATGTTTTTGGAAAGAAAAAATATGCAGGCTCGGGTTATATAGATTATATTGATGAACTCGAAAAGTCTCAAACAATTTATTTAAAATCTATTGCTGTAGACACAACTGGACAAACCATTGCTAATGCAGATATTTTAGAAGAAGATGGTTTTAAATTAAGCCCGCAATATGAATATTATGGTAAAGTAGAACTTTATGCTAATAATCAGTTCTTAACATTTAATGGAACAGCAAGGATTTTGCATGATTGTGATTTATTAAGCAAAAATTGGTTTACCTTCAAAACATCAATAGATCCGACTTCAATATATATACCTATTGATAGTACAACGAAAGATATTGAAGGCAATAAACTATTAGCCTCTGTAATGTTAAGTTCAGATTCTTTAGGAATCTATTCAACATTTTTAAATCGTAAAATAACGTATAGTCATCAAGAGGTTATTCCTGCTCAGGGATTTCTTTATTTTGATAAGGAAAATGAAGAATACAGAATCTCTAATAAAGATAAATTACAAGAAATGTCTTTTGGAGGAAATTACCTAAGTTTAAGTACCAAAACATGTAAAATTTATGGGGAAGGTACAATTAATTTAGGAGCAGAAACAGGTCAGTTTGAAATTGCTTCGGCTGGTGTTGTTCATCATAATCAGTTAGATAATGAGGCTATATTTGACTTGGTAATGTCAACCAATTTTTTTATGGAAGATAATGCTATGAAGATTTTAACTAAAAAATTAACAGAAGCTTCTGCGTTAGACCCTGTAAAATTAGACAGACCAACATTTGAAAAAGGGATTAAAGAATTACTTGGAAAAGATGAAGGCGATAAATTGATTGCTCAACTGAATTTATATGGTGCATACAAGAAGGTGCCGGAAACAATGAGGAAGACATTAGTTTTTAATGAAGTGAAATTTAAATGGAATCAACAAGAAAAAGCTTACAGATCGTTTGGTAAAATTGGAATTAGTAACTTAGATAAAGATCAAATTAATAAATATGTTGATGGTCACATAGAAATTGTAAAGAAAAGAAGTGGTGATATTGTTACTATTTACTTAGAGGTAGATAAAAATAATTGGTTCTTCTTTAATTATACTAGAGGAATACTTCAGGTAATTTCTTCTGATAATGATTTTAATAATATTATTAAAGAAACTAAACCAGATAAAAGAAAAGCTAAAGCTGAAAAAGGAGAGCAATCATATCAGTTTATGTATTCTTCAGAGAAAAAGAAAAGAGATTTTTTAAGAAGTTTTGAATAAAAGTTTTAGGAAAATTAAGTGTTTTTTGCATCAATGCAATAAAATTGTACATTTGCCGAATTGTAGTTATTGCAATGAAACGAACCATGAGAAAATTTATTAAAACACTGGAGGATAGTTTAGGTGAGTTACATGTGCCATATAACAGACAATAAATATGAACACGTGAAATATAGATTTTTATTAAAAATATATCTAATCCTACTGTTGGTTTTTACTAGCTCAACAGGAGTGTATTCTCAATATAATTCAGAAGAGGAGCTTAAAAAAGCAGCAGACAGATTCTTTGAAGAAGAGAATTTTGTGGAAGCATTGCCGCTTTATTCTCAGTTACTTAGCACTTATCCAAAAGACTTAAATTACAATTATAAATATGGTGCTTGCTATCTTTATGCTACCAGAGATAAAGAAAAAGCCATCAACTATTTAAGCTTTGCAGCTTCTCGCCCAAATGTAGCTCCTTTAGCTTATTATTACTTAGCAAAAGCTTATCATCATAATTATGAATTTGCTTCTGCAATTGTTTATTTTAATAAATATAAAAATAAAACTTCTTCTAAAGAACATGAAAAATATGCCATAGATAGGCAGATTGAAATGTGTAAAAATGGCCAACAACTGCTTAAAAAAATCAATAAAATTGGTGTTATTAGTAAAAAAGAAATTAAAGAATCTGAATTTTTTAGAAGTTATGATTTAAGAGGTTTACAAGGAAAAGTAATTGTAAAGCCAGATGAATTTAAAATGAAAGTAGATAAGAAAGAAAATGAATATTCTATTTTATATTCAGATCCTAACTTAAATGTGGTTGTGTTTTCTTCTTACGGAGACAAAGGCTCTAATAAAGACATTTATAAAATTGAAAAAATTGGGATTAATCAGTTTTCTGATCCAATAAATTTAGGAGATGTAATTAATACGCCTTACGATGAAGATTACGCTTTTCTTCATCCTGATGGAAAAACACTTTATTTTTCTTCTAAAGGACATAATAGCATGGGGGGGTATGATATTTTCAAATCTATTTACGACAATGCTTCTGGTACTTGGTCAACTCCAGTAAATTTAGATTTTCCTATTAATACGCCTGATGATGACATATTATATATTAGCGATATTGATAATCAGTTGGCATACTTTGCTTCTTCGAGAGCAAGTAAACAAAATGAACTTACCGTTTATAAGGTTAAGGTAGAACCTGAGCCGCTTCATAACCCTATTATTAAAGGGTTGTTTGTTTCAGAAGAAAATCCATCACTTAAAAATGCTACTATTTCTATTGTAGATGCTATGGATAATACCAAATATGGTGTTTATAATACAGATGAAAATAGTGGAGAATATTTATTGACTTTTCCTGCTGATGAGAAAAAATATAAATTGATTGTTGAAACCACCAATGATGCACCAATTCACTCTGCAATTATTGAATTGCCTAAAATGACAGAGTTTAAACTCTTAAAGCAAGAATTATTGTTAGTAGGAACAGGAGATAATGAGAAGTTAGTAATTAAAAACTTGTTTGACCAAGAAGATGAGTTTGATATTTCTAATCCAATTATTGTTCAGAATTTATTGAAACAACAGGCTAAGTTAGATGTAAATATATCTGAAGAAGATGCTTTAAAATCTATCAATAACGCTTCTTCAACATTGGCGGTTAACGAAACTTCAAGTTCTGAATATGCCGATTACTCTGATGATAAATTAAAAACGTTTGCTAATAAAAAAGTAAAAGATATGCTTCAGAAAACTAAAAAGTCTGAAGAAGAAAAAGATTTTTATTTTAACTATGCAGCTACAAAAACTAATGAAGCAAAAAAACAATATAATCAAGAGACTAAAAATAAAGATGTAGTTGCTGAAGATGTAAACACAGCATCAATAGCGTTGAAATTAGCACGAGTAACCCAAAATGAAGCTGTTGAAAGAAATTCAGATAAACCTAAGTTGTTAGAATATCAACAAAAATTAGAAGCAGCAATAAGTTCAGGAAATAGGAGCGAAGCAGAGTCAATAATGGCAGAAATAGAAAAAATTGAGGCTATTGCTTATTTTGAAAATTCAGCTGTTGAAGTTGAAACTAAATTAGCCGATGAAAAATTAAAAACTTCTAAAGCCGATTATCAAAAACAACGAGATATAGTAATTGGTTACACCAATAGAAAATTAGAGTTAGAAAAATCTATTGCAGCTATTGAATCTCAAATTGAGGAAACTAAAAAGTCTAAAGATAAAGAAGCCTTACAAGACCAGTTGGCTACTTATAAAATAGATTTAGAGGATTTAGAATTTCAGATAGAAAAATCTAAAGCAAAAGAATTACTTGCAAAACAAGAGTTTGATAAAGCTAAAAATGAAGCGAATTTACTGGCAAATGTTGTTGATGCAGCAAAAAAACAAACTACAAAACCTCCAACGCTTGCTAATGAAGCAATTCTTGCTACAGAAAGTAACATTAAGTTTTTTGATGAAGAAGGTGTGTTAGGTTATTATCCGGCTACAAGCTCATCACCAAGTACAAGTGTTACTTCTAGTAGTTTAGTAGCCATGAAAGATGATTACGAAATTATAGATGATAACGGAAATTTAATCGATTACAATACAAAATATGCCAATCAGGTGGATGAGAATGATAATAATCCAACAGCAATAATTGATATTAATAAACAATGGATAGCAGCTATTGAGGAAGATATTGAGATAAAAAATAGTTTGAAGAATAGTGCAAAAACTGTTGGAGAAAAAGAAGAATTATCAAAAATAATTGCTCAATTAGAGACATTGAAACAGCAAAAACAAGAAGAAATTGATTTACAAGCTAACTTAGCACTTCAAAATGAAACTAATAATAATTCTACTTCTACTGAAAATGTAGTAGCAGCTAATAATAATATTAAGACAGCCACAATATCAAAAACAGGTAATAAAAAATACGAAACTTCGATTATAGATAAAGATGGAAATGTTATTGATTATAATGCTCAGTATTTAGAGGAATTAGAACAACTTCCTGTCGATGAACAAACAGCTAAATTATTTGCACAAAAAGCTGAAATTTATAATAATTGGGCAGATGCTACAGAGCAAGAAATTACATTAAAGAAAATTGAACTGGTTGAGGCTGATGCGAGTGAAGTGCTTTTAATTCAAGAAGATATAGATGAGCTAACATCAGATTTACAAGATAAACAAGAATTTTCAGCTTTATTTTTAACACAAGCAAAAGCATTAGCAGCTACGGAAGATGAAATGGCTTATGTGGAAGATATTGAAAATAAAATTGCCGGAAATAGTATTGAAAGCAATGAGTTGGCTAGTAATGAAACTAATAACAACAATCAAAATAATACCACTTCATCCAATAAGAAAGTTAATGTAGTAAAGTATAATAACATTACAATTAACAATGATGGAAGTGTAAATGATTATGCTACTGAATATGAAAATCAATTAGCAGATTTAGAATTACGTTCTGATAATAAAGTTAAAATTAGTGAAGAACAAGTTGCGGTAACTACCAATTGGATTGAAACTATAGATGAAGAAATAGCTTATCAGAATGAGCGATTAATTGCTACTGATGATAAAAATGAGAAAGCAACAATTGAGAACAAAATTGCTGATTTAAAAGAACAAAAATCAACTCAAATTGCACAATTAAATACTTTCCAAACAGAACTTATAGCAGTTAAATCAGCATCAACAAATCAGACTGCTAATGAAGTTGCAGTAAATGAAACAACTACTTCAAATACAACAGCTCAAAACCAAGTTAATAAGGGAAATTCATCTTTAACTTATAACTCAACTAATGCCAAAAACATACTTGCTAATGTTGATGACCTTACAGCCGAAGTAAATGCATTAAGAGAGAAAGCGGATAACACAGAAGATGAAGCGTATAAAACAACAAATACAACAGAAAAAGAAGAGAAATTAGTTGAAGCTGAAAAAATTAATAATGAAGCAAACGATAAGGAAATTGAAATAGCAACCTTGTACGAAAGAGCTAACTCAACAGAATTTAAAGACAATCAAACTACGGTAAATACGCTTTTAAAATCCATTGGCGGACAGTCAACTGACAATAATTATATTATGGCTGAAATGCTTAGTGATGAGTCGGTTACTTTGTTTAATGAAGCTTCAGATGCTCGTCAGCAAGCAGTTGCTACTAATAATTTTAAACGGAAAAAAGACTTGTTAGATGAAGCTAATAAATTAGAAAAAGAAGCTATAGAAAAACAACAAAATGCCATTGGATTATTAGAGCAAATCAGCACTTCTTCATCAATAGCTGCAACTAACAATAATCAAAATAATACACAAGAAGAGGTGATTGTTGAAGAAGTAGTAAATAACAGTCAGCAAATAACAACTAACGAAACTCAATCAACCAATAATAATAATACTGAGGAAGATATAGTTGCTGAGGAAACTACAACAATCAATAAAAATCAGCAGACAAGCAATAATAATCAGTCTTCAGCCAATAACAGAAAGTCTTCAACTAATAACAACCAACAACAAGTAACGGTTTACGAACCTAAGAACATAGCATTACCATCTAAAGAGAGAAAACAAGATGCTATTCAGTTAGAAAAAGAAGCAATAACCTTAAATCAAGAAGCCAAACAACTTGATGAAACAGCTGAGAACACTAAAAACAGAAAAGAAAAACAAGCCTTAGTTGAAGAAGCCCAACAAAAAAGAGAAGAAGCGGATAGAAAAGCGAAAGAAGCAGAAGTAATTTATGCGGAAGTGAAAGAAATGGAAGCAGAGGAAGAGTTGTATTTAGAAGAATTAGCAACACAAAGAAAAGAGTTGGTGGCAACAGTGTTAACATCAGAAGAAGAAAACTATGTTCAAAGCCTTACGCCAGAAGAAAAAGCAGCCATTACCAACACTCCTGAATTTAAAGAATATAAGGAGTTAAAACAAAGTTCTAGAAGGTTGGTAAAAGAAGCACAAGTGGAATATGTTGCTGCCGATAAAGCCAAAGAAGAAGCTGAGGATCAAAAACAGTTAGGTGTTGCGCTTCAAGCATTGCAACAAGCAGCAGCAACTGAAGCTGATAAAAACAAATTGGCTAACCAAATGCAGCAGTTGGAAGAAATGATTGCCCAAAATGAACAAAAAGCAAAAGAACTTAGAGAACAAGCTGCAGCTAAAGAACAGCAAGCTTTAGAAGAAAACAAAAAAGCCAAAAATATGGTTGCTAACAAAGATGAAAATTCGGCTCTTGGCTTTGTTGCCCTTGAAAAAACCAATGATACATCTAGTGATATGTTAGCTGACTATACTAATGAAGTGAATAGCAGTCTTCCTGAAATCCAAAGAAAACAACAGGCTAACAATAAAAAAATTGAACAAGACCTACTTGCTAAAGAATCTAACCAACAGACAACTAATAATCAAAAACAAATCAATAATAATACTGAGGAAGATGCTATTACTGAGGAAACAACAACAAATAACAATCAACAGTCAATTAATAATCAGTCTCAAACTAATAACACAGAAGAAGATGTAATTGCAGAGGAAACCACAAATAACAATCAGCAAGTAACCAACAACCAACAGGCTACTAATAACCAGCAGTCAATAGCTAATATCGATGAAATTCCACAAGAATTAACAGAATCTATTTTTACCATTACATCGCCAAACGAATCTGCTTATAATGAAAACAAGAGAATACCTAAAAACCCTAAATTACCTGAAGGCTTGGTGTTTAAAGTCCAAATTGGAGCATTCAGAAATCCAATTCCACAAGATCATTACAAAGGTTTTGCTCCTTTAATGGCTGAAGATGCCGGAAATGGAATTACTCGTTATACAGCAGGTTTATTCAAAACATTTAATGTAGCGAATATGGCTAAAAATGAAATTAGAACAATGGGTTATCCGGATGCGTTTGTTGTGGCATTTTTTAATGGAAAAAGAATTAACATTAATGAAGCACGTGCTATGCTGAATGAAACGTCAACAACAGAAGAAGAAATTTCTTTTACCAATACAGCTAACCAAACCAACAATCAGCAGTCGTCAAACAATAACCAACCAACCAATAATAATACGCCAATCACTACAGAAGAAGTTAAAGATGGCATTTCTAAAGATGTTAGAAACATAGAAGGAGTTTTCTATACCATACAAGTTGGAGTTTATTCTAAACCAATTACAGCTGATCAATTAAATAACCTAACGCCATTAAACAGCGAAAGAACAGCTAATGGATTGATAAGATATACATCCGGTATTTATAAGAATCTTAATGATGCTAATGCTGCTAAAAATAGAGCAGTTAATTTAGGAATTACCGATGCCTTTATTATTGCTTATCAAAATGGAAATAAAATTACTGTAGCTCAAGCTAACGAATTGTTGGGTAGCAACAACTCATCTCCTGCAAATAATAACACAACAGAGGTTGAGGTAATTAATGAGAATACTTCATCAAACAATAATACATCAGGAAACAATACATCAACATCAACAGTTGAAAATGAAAATGCTACTTCTAATACTTCATCTACAACGAATGAAAATAATGAAGAACCCATTGAAACAATAGAGACAACCAATACAAATGAAGCAACATCAGAAACAGTTGAACCAATTAATACAAATGAAGAGGTAGTAGTAGCTCCGAAGCCAAAAACTGACGAAGAATTACGCCAGGTTGCTGAAAGTTTAGATATTGTTTTTAAAGTCAAAATTGGAGAGTTTACAGATGAAATTACCAATGAAGATGCAGCTGTTTTATTAAAACTTTCTGATAGAAATATAGAAAATTTTGAGGATGGAGATAAAACAATTTACACTATTGGCAATTTATTAGATTATAAATCTGCACTAAACACTCAATTAGAAATGAAAGAAATGGGGGTTAAATCTCCTTCGGTTGTAGCCTTTAAAAACAATACTATTATTCCTGTTGAAGAAGCTTTAGAGTTAATAAAAAACGTAGAATAAAGCTTTAAATACCATCTTTCTTCTTTAAAAAAAGTTAACTTTGTAATATAAATTAGATGTTATGATTACAGAAACCGAAATACAAGTTGAAGTAGAAAATACAGCCATCAAAGAAAATCATTTGGTTTTGTATAATGATGATGTAAATACTTTTGATTACGTTATTGAGTTACTAATGAAAGTTTGTAACCATGACGCTATACAAGCAGAACAATGTGCGATGTTAGTTCATTATAAAGGAAAATGTTCGGTTAAAAAAGGTAGCTTTGAAGTACTAGAACCTATGTCAGCCATTCTTTCTGATGCAGGACTAACAGTAGAAATAAATTAATTTTATTTTAAATTAAACATGAAAATAGCAGCAAAAATAATATCAGTTGTATTGGTAATAGCGTTAGTAGCTTGCTCTAAAGTACCTATTACAGGAAGGAAACAAATGTTATTAATTCCCGAAAGTGAATTAATGAGCATGAGTTTAACCCAATACCAACAATTTTTAACAGAAAATCCACCTGTTGCCGATAATGTTGAGGCTACTAAACAAGTTAGAAGAGTAGGAGGAAGAATTGCCAATGCTGTTGAAAGATATTTAAAAGATAACGGACAAAGCAAATTAGTTAAAAATTACAGATGGGAATTTAATTTAGTAAATCAAAATATAGTGAATGCTTGGGCAATGCCGGGAGGAAAAGTGGTAGTTTATCAAGGGTTGTTGCCAGTTGCTAAAACAGATGAAGGGTTGGCAGTAGTTATGGGACATGAAATTGCTCATGCTGTAGCTCGACATGGAAATGAAAGAATGTCGCAAGGAATTTTGGCCGCTGCCGGTGGTGTTGCTTTAGCTGTTTATATGCGAGAAAAACCTGCTGAAACGCAAGCCTTGTTTTTAGCAGCTTATGGAGTAGGAACTGGAGTAGGAATAATGGCCTTTGGCAGAAATCAAGAAAGTGAAGCAGATAAGCTAGGAATGGTATTTATGTCAATGGCAGGTTACCAACCAAAAGAAGCCATACCTTTTTGGGATAGAATGAATGCTGCAAGTGGAGGCACAAGTGTTCCGGAATTTCTAAGTACACACCCTCATTACGATACTCGTGTAGAAAGAATTAAAGAGTGGTTACCCACTGCGGAGACTTATTACTCTCCTTATCAACAATAAAAATTTAGGCTTTATTTTTGTATTTTCTTCATAATAGTTTTAATTAATTTCAATGAAGAAAATCTACTTAAATAATAATTACATCACAGTTTCGTTTATTTTTTCTATGAACAGAAACTTTCTCTTATTTCTTTTCTTATTTCCTATATTATTATTTTCACAAAATGAAAGTGATGAAAATGCTAACTATGGAAAAATAAAAGTTGACAAAAGTGACTTAAAAATCTTTTCTCAGGCGTATATGCATTACCCTTTTATTTTTAAAGATTTCGATAGAAAAGCTAGATTTGATACCACATCTTTTGAAGGCAGGTATCTTGATACTACTTATGCGAATACCATTAAAATAGCGCCAGATTACCAATTCAGAGAGAATTATGAAATTATTGCCTTAGATGTTTATGATGGTGGAATTAAAGAGGAAGTTTGGTTTAATTTCAAGAAAAATGATGGATACGCATCTCCCTTAACAAGAAATAATCCTGAAATAAATGCATTTACAGGTATGGTTTGGGTGTATAAAGGAAATTTAACTCGAAAAGAATTTGCAAAGAAATATGTATATAAAAAAAGAAAGTCTTTTTTTAAAAGAAAAAAACGCAGACAGTGGACAGACTTTAGAATTTATTATGATAATGACGCACAAGTTTTTACTATTCAATTAAAAAATCTTAGTGGATACATTGAATTTGAAGCTTACCCTAGATATACTTCAACCACTCGTAGTATAAAAGAAGCTCAAGAAAAATATGAGAAAGTTTATGCAAATTACTTGAGAACATTAAAAAAAAGAAAGGTAAAGTTTGATAAAAAATTAGCCAAAAGACAAGCTGTTTTTTATACTTCTATAAATAAATATGATGAAGAATTATGGAAATCTTTTCAGACAAATTATATGACAGAAGAAGAAAGGCAACTTTCCAGAGAAGATTGGTTACTGTATTACGATAAAGTTATTGCCAATGAATTAAAAGCAATGGGAAATGCATCTCCAACAATTGAGAATCTAGTTAGAAGCATTAATATAGATGGTTATAAAATTAAATCAATTCCATTATTAAACGCTCAAGATTTTTCTCAAGAGAATAATATGGCTAAAACACTTTATGAGAAAAATAATGGAGACAAACTAGCCATTACAAATATTTTAGTGGTTGATATTACCAACAAAAGATATCAAAAATACGCAGGTTCTAAAGGTTTAAAAACTATTTCGGTAGAACTTAATAAAAACGATGAATGTATATTAATAGCTTGGTTAAGAAATGGAGATATAGGGTATTTAACAGCCGATGAGTTTAATAATATTGAGATAAATGATGAAAGACAAGCCTTAATTCAATTGAATATTATAAATAAAAAAATTGCTTCAGTGCAAATGATAAGAAATCAGTTAAACTTCTAAAACCAATCACTATGCAAACATCAAAAACCATCCTAAGCATTGCTATAAGCGTGTTGTTTATTACTAGTTGTCAAAATGATAGTAACACATCTGATGATGTACAAGGCTCAACAGATTTAACCTATGTGCCAAATGAAGATAGAAAACTATCGTTTATTAAACCACCAATTTTAGGAAAAGAACCAGCTTTTGAAAATTTTACAATAGATGCACAAAAAGATGAAGAAATAACTACCGAGAATGGTACGAAAATTACCATTTATAAAAACTCGTTAGTTGATAAAGCTGGTAATGTTGTAAGTGGTAAGGTAGAAATTAACTACAGAGATTATCACAATCCCTTAGAAGTTTATTTAAGTGGTATACCAATGAATTATGATTCGGTAGGAGTAGAGTATGTATTTGAAACAGCAGGAATGTTTGAGTTAAAAGCCTCACAAGATGGGAAGGAGATCAGTTTAAAACAAGATGGAAAAATTGATTTAGATTTTATATCAACTAGTAACGAACAAGATTTTAACTTTTATGAGTTTGATGAAGCTAAAGGAGAGTGGATTGTTGAAAGTAAAGAAATTAAAACCAAAACATTGTTGAATTCAAACTCGGGCAAGACAGCTTTAATAAAACCTATAGCTCAAAATAAAAATAATTATGCTTTTGATATGGAGCTGGATAAGAGCACCTATCCAGAGTTAAGTCAGTATGAAGGCACTATGTTCGAAGTAAAAGAAGGAGAAGTATTTAATTCAATGTATTATAATATACAGTGGGACAATGCTGAGGTGAAAAAACTTTCTGGCAACAACTATCAATTAACACTAATTAAAGAAGATACATCCATTTTGGTAAAAGTAAAACCTGTAGTGGCAACCAATCAGTATAAAAAAGCAATGAATAAGTACAATAACCAAATGGCTGAAAATAAAAAGAAACAAGAAAACAGAAGTGAATTTGATGTTTATTCTACTTCAACTATAGCTTACAACACTAATATGTCGGCTCAATCAATTATTATCAGGGAGTTTACTTTAAATGGTTTTGGAATTTATAATCTTGATAAGCCAGGTATTATGCAGCCTAATGGAGAAGTTAAAACATTGCTAGTAAATAGAAATGATGAAGAACAAAAACTTGATAAGTTGAGTTATACCGTAGTTAACTTAAATAGAAATGCAATTGTAAATTTATTTGGAAAACCCAAGTATTACAAGGGGGCTTTAACTGTCGTATGGTCTATTCTTAATGAAAATGAGATGATTATCATTTATCCTGAGCAATTTAGAACAATGCAAGACAGAAAATTGATTACAAGTACCTATTCTATAGATGAAGGCATATCTTTATTAGATGATATTATTGCCAATAGGTAGGTTTGATTAAATAAAACTTCTTTGCTATAAAAAAAAACGTAAATCAATTAGCGTTTTTTTTATGCTCATAATTTCTGACTTGTCTTTCTTGAAAAATAAGTTAAAAAAGAAACTCGAATAATCTACTTATATTCAATATGTTACGCTGGGTTGTTTATTTATAACTTAGAAATCCAAATAAAATAGTAGTTTTTTCAAACAACTTGTTAAAAAATATTGGTTTTTTTGATTTAATTACTATTTTTACTGCCCGATTGTTAAATAATTAAAAGAATGAAAGCAGTACACGTAGTTGTTGAAGAAATTATAAAAAAATCACCATTTTTAGAAGAAGCATTAGCAGAGGGTTTAATCAATTTATCATCACTTTCTCGCCAAATAAAAGCAGAAATTGATGAAGAATTAAATAAAGATGTTAAAATTGGAGCTATCGTTATGGCTTTAAAAAGATTATCTCCCAAATTTGATCCTACTTTTCAAATTAAAATTAGAAAAGTGGTAAATAAATTAGGAGATATTACTGTTCGTTCAAAAATTACTTATTATACTTTTGAGAATTCTGAATCTTTAATAGATTGTCAATCACTGTTGCTTAAGAAACTAAAAGGTAAAAAAGATATTTTCTTTGCTTTCTCTCAGGGAGTTTATGAAACTTCCATTATTTTAAGTGATTCAGAAAACAATGATATCAATGATATTTTTAAGAATGAAAAACAGCTGCAAGCATCAACAGGGCTTTCTTCATTAACCATTAAGTTACCAAGCGAAAATGCAGATGTTTCAGGTATTTACTACTTTATTTTAAAAAAATTAGCTTGGGAAGGAATTAATATTTTAGACATTATTTCTACCATGCATGAGTTTACTATTATTGTGAATGACGAAAATATTGATAGAGCATTCTCAATACTTAAAAACATTAATAGGTTGGGATAACTATTCCATTATTTTTCTAACGTACAAAGTCAATAATTTCTAATCATCAGCCTTCCGATTTTCTCACCTCAATCTTCTTGATTGTCGTGAAATTCTTGAGATATTTTCTCGAATTTAATAATGTTATCTTTATCAATAAAGTTAAGAGGAGTACAAACACCATCTCTACAACTGTAACATTTCAATTTATCTCTAAATACAGCAGATTTGTAAATGGATTTTCCGAGTAACATTCTTGCAGCTTCCTGAACTCCCTCAACAATAGAAGGATGAGGATGAATCATGTGTGCTAACTCTTCAATTCCTTTATCCATATACATTAATAAAGCAATAGTTTGGATTGCTGAAGAAGCGTGATAACCAACAGCTCTCATTCCTAAAACTTTCATGTCAGCATCATCAGAAACAATCAATTTGAAAAAACCTTGAGGTTTTCCCATAGAAATTGCTCTGGCAATGGTAGAATAATCCACTTTAGCTACTTTGTAAGGAATATTTTCTTCTCTAAGCATTTGTTCATTAGCTCCAACAGAAGCAACCACCGGATCTAAAAACATAATAGTAGAAACGTTTTCATAGTTAATCGGGTTTAACGCTTTTTTAGAGAACATTCTGGCAACAGCATGTCTGGCTTCTCTTTCTCCAACATTATAAAGTGGGAGCCTTCCTGAAACATCTCCTACAGCATAAATATTTGGAATATTGGTTTGTGTGTCATTATCTCCAATATGAACCCCTCTATTACTCATTTTTACTCCGGCATTTTCAATATTTAATTTTTCAATATTTGGAATTCTGCCAATAGAAATAAGTGCTTTTTCTACATGAATAACCTCACAAGCACCATCAGCGTGTTCAATTTCGTATTCTACTTCTCCATTAACAATTTCTAACCTTTTTAAGTTGGCTGTTTGGTGTATGGTTACATTTTTCTTTTCCATATTGCTGGAAATCAGTTCTGAAATATCTTCGTCTTCAAAAGGAAGAATTCTTTCTGCTCTATCAATAATATATACTTTGGTTTTACCAAAATTGGCAAACATTGTAGCAAACTCACAACCAATAACACCTGCACCAATAACTACCAAACTTTTTGGAAAGTCATCTATATGCATAATACCATCACTGGTTAAAATAGTTTTTTCATCAACTTCAATATTTGGAAGAACTCTTGGTCGGCTACCCGAAGAAATTACAGTATTTTCAGCATAAATTATTTTTTCAGAACCATCATCTTTAGTAATTTTTATTTCTTTATTGGTTACAAAGCTTCCTAAACCTTTTTCGTAGGTAATTAATCCTGTTTCGGCATGTATAATTCTAAGATGACATGATAATTGAAATTTCCTTTCAAAAATAGCTTCTTCTATGGTTTTCTTAACTTCTTCAAAAGTAATATCTAAGTTTCTGTCGGCTCTTTCTTTACCTAATTCATCATAAACCTTTTTAAAACGAGAGGAAAGTTCCCACATGGTTTTTGAAGAAAGTGCTCCATTGTAAATTCCTGCTCCACCTAATTTGTCTTTTTCAATTAAAATAACTTTTTTCCCAAAATCTATAGCTCTCATAGCGGCTGCATACCCTGCTGGTCCACCACCAATTACACACAAATCGTATTTTTCCATAGTTGTTAATTCCTTTGTAATCAATAATTGATTGGTTAGTTAATCAGTATTCTTCAGCCCAATTTTTTAGTTCTTCTTCCGTCCATAGGTCAGGAAAAAATACTCTTCGCTGATATTTAGGATGTAAATATTTTTGCCATTCGCTTCCTCCTGTTGCTTCAATTACTTTGTCTTTAGACTCTAAGTATTGTTTTGCAGCATTTAGATGAACTATAGGCCATTTAATATTAAATTCTATATCTAAATCTTTTAATGCCTGAATTAGTTTAGGATTATTTTTTTCAGATGTTGGCATAGTAATATATTTTTGCCAAATATTTTTGTCTTTATAATATTCTGCCATTTCTATAAATTGGGCTAAATATTTTTCTTCAAAATGCTGAAGCGTTAATGATTTCTTGCCTGTTTTATGGTCTTTCCCTGCTGCTTGCCAATAAATATTATCAAAAAGGTAAGGAAAATCATGAATATTGGTAAGGTTGTTTTTTAATCTGGGATCAACTAAGTTTTTAATGTCTGTTGCACAAATTTCTGCTTGACGAAAAGAAGCACACTGGAAACCACTTGCCGGTGTTAGGGTAAATCTAAATTGATTATACTGCTCCGGATCCATTCCCAAACGCATTACATCAAAAGAATTAGCAAGCATTTGAATGTATCTGTTCATTCTGCCAACTTTCTCAATAAAATAGTTAGCGGTAATATTTTCTTTTTCACAAACTTGATAGATTTCATGTAACATCATGTTTAGTAATAACTCGGTAACTTGATGGTACATGATAAAAACCATTTCATCAGGGAAATTGGTTCTTGGTTTCTGTAAACTTAATAATGATTCTACTTCAATATAGTCCCAATAATCTATTGGTTTTGCATGTAATAACCCCTTTAAATAAGCTTCTGTATCTTGCCCTAAATCCTTGTATTTTGTTTCAATTTGTTGTATAAGATGAGCGTATTTCTCCATAATTCTATCAAGATGTTAAATCAGTAACAATATTATTAAAATTATCACAGAAAAAAGATGATAAAAGTTAGAAAATAGAATGTTTTTTTAAGAAGTTGCAAGTAAAGTTAAAAAACATTTTATTCTTCATTTAACCAATCTATGGCTTTACTGTAGTCGTTAAATACTTTTGTAGGGGTTTTTGGTCGGTTAAATTTCACAAAAAAATTAGCTATCATTCTAGTAGGCATATTGTTAACTACAAGCGCAATTTTTTTTCTAATGGGCAAAATTTCGGGATCGTTAGCAAAAAAATTTCTGGCATCATTTGAGACACTTGAGTATTTGTTTCTAGCATCAACAACAACACAGAATGGTTGATTGTTGGTTATTTTGATAAATGCTTGGTCAATTTCGATAGCATCTTCTAGCTCTATTTCATAATTATCATCAAATTTCAATAAGTAAAGATTGTGCTGTAAATGAATAATTTCAGCATGGTTTAATTGAGTATGTATATTGTTTGCTACCATATTGGTTGCTAAGGTAATATATTAGTTGAAGATTAAAAATTAATTTTTAATTATTTTCGTTTTACTAAAGCATAAAAATCATTTTCTAAGGCTAAATAGCCTTGGTCATAACAGAAATAATATACATTGCCTGTTTTAGTGGTATAAATGGATGTGAAGTGATGAAAATCAAAATCTTCATCTAATAATTTTTGCTTAGTGACTTTGCATTTATCATTTGGATTTAATTTTTCAAGGATTCTCCAATTTTTTCTAAGTCTATTGTTGGTATTTCTAATAAGGTTAGTACTGTCTTTATTAATTTTGTTGTTGTAGGCATTACGACAATAATCTGAGCAAAACTTTTTATCAGCTCTTCCTGAAAATGCTTCGTTACACTCTAAACATTGCTGTTTTTGCATGAGTTTTAGTTAAAATGATTGGAATGGTAAATATAAATATTTTTAGCTATACATCAAATACTTACTTTTGAACCATAAATTTTGCTTAATAAATATGGATAAAAAAATTGTTACCTACTTAAAGAAAAACAATGTACTTACTATTGCTACATCAGTTAATAATCAGCCTTATTGTGCCAATTGTTATTATGTTTTTGATGAACTTAATTTTCATTTTGTTTTTTTATCTGACGAAAGTACTAGGCATATTGCTGAAGCCTTGGAGAATAATAAAATTGCAGGAACAGTTACAACCGATAATAAATCTATTGCTAAAATTCAAGGGGTACAGTTTGTTGGAGAGTTTATTGTGCCCGATGAGGTTGAACAAGCTGTTTTTTATGAAGTTTATTATGCTAAATATCCATTTGCAAGAGCAAAACCATCTAAAATTTGGGCAATTAAATTAGCATATATTAAAATGACAGATAATACTTTGGGTTTTGGAAAAAAATTATATTGGGAAAGATGAAAAAATTAAGAAGTTAAAACATTTACTTCGGCAATTCCATGAATAAGATATTTTCTTTTTGTAGTAAGTTCTTCACACAAATAACGCGTTCTTCTTTTTTCTCCTTTTTTAAAGGTTCTCTTATTGTTTAAAGTGAAAACAGTTCCGTGTTCTAATTCCATTAAGTGAACTAAGTTATTGGTTGGGTTGTATTTGTTTAATGCCTTGGTCAATTGAGCATCTGCTTGCGATGAAGCTTTGGGTTGCTTGGCATGTTTTATAACCACAGGAGTTAAATCGTTAGGAAATACTTTGTTTTCTAATAAAACAGTAAGCAATTCTGTAAAGGTATTTTTCCATTCTTTTCCATGCGGATTTACTTTGTTTTTGTATTTGTTCCACACCAATAAATGAGCAAATTCATGCGTAAGTGTAATTAAAAAAGAGTAGGAGTTAAGGTTTTGGTTTACTGATATTTTGCAAAGATGTTTTCCTACTTCGCCTCTAAAATCGCCTAATTTGGTAGTTCTTTTTTTGGTAATGTTTAATATAAAAGGTGTTTGTGTAAACCAATTTTTTAAAATGGGCATACTTGCTTCAGGTACATATCTCGATAATATTAAACAGTCTTTTTCCGTCATCTTAGATTAAGAAAAAATAGTATAAACAATCCAACTGGAAATATAGGCTAAGGCTCCCATATAAACCACTTGAATAATAGGCCATTTGTAAGATTTAGTTTCTCTGTAAACAACAGCAAGAGTCGCCATACATTGCATAGCAAAAGCATAAAATATTAATAAAGAAAAGGTCGTGGCTTTGTTATAAAGTCTGTCGCCTGTTTCAGGGTTTTTTGCTTGTAGCATTTTTTCTCTGATGGAAGTGGTGTTATCTTCATCACCAACACTGTATAAAGTTGCCATAGTTCCTACAAAAACTTCTCTGGCAGCAAAAGAGGTTACTAAAGAGATGCCTATTTTCCAATCGAAACCTATTGGTTTAATTAATGGTTCAATGGTTTTTCCTAAATAAGCAGCATAAGAAGCTTCTAATTTTTCTGAGGCTATTAAATTATTTATTTCGTCTTCACTTTCGTTTTCGTAAGCAGGTGAAGCATATTTTTCTTCAATTTTTTCAAAAGTATCTCCCGGACCGTAAGAAGAAAGTCCCCATAATACAATAGAGATGGCAATGATTATTTTTCCTGCTTCAAAAAGAAATACTTTTACTTTATTATAAACCGAAAAGCCTACATTAGACCATCTAGGTAAACGGTAAATAGGCATTTCCATAATAAAATTCGATTTTCCTTTAGATTTTAAAATCCATTTAAAAACTAAAGCGGCAAAAAGTGCTGCAAGGAAACCAATAAGGTAAAGTCCCATCATTACAATTCCTTGCAGGTTAAAAATGCCCACTTGCTCTTCTGTGGGAATAACTAAAGCTATTAATAAAGTATAAACTGGAATCCTAGCAGAGCAACTAATTAATGGCGATACCATTATGGTAATTAATCGCTCTTTTAAATTATTAATAGAACGAGTACTCATAATTGCAGGAACGGCACAGGCAATAGAACTTATTAATGGAATAATAGATTTTCCGTTTAAACCGAAAGGACGTAATAATCTATCCATTAAAAAACTAACTCTAGACATATAACCGGTATCTTCTAAAATGGTAATGAAGGCAAATAACAAAGCGATTTGTGGAACAAAAATTACAATGCCACTTAGTCCTGCTAAAATTCCGTTAACAATTAAATCGCTTAACACACCTTCTGGTAGCCAACTTTCTACCAAACTACCAAGCAAGGAAAAACCTTCTTCAATAAGTTCCATTGGATATGCTGACCAAGAAAAAATAGCTTGAAAAATAACAAACAGGATACTTAAAAAGATGAGGTAGCCGTATATTTTATGGGTTAAAATATTGTCAATTTTTTTGGTTCTATCTATCCATTTGTTCGCTTCACCACCTTTTAAACAAGATAGTAAAATAGTGGTTATTTTTTCGTATCGCTCAGTGGCAGTTAATGCAATAAGTTTTGTTGGCTTAAATTTGTAATTGGTAATAACTTCTTTTAGCTCATTTATGCCTTTTTTTATACGAGCATTTACCGGAACTACAGGGATTTGTAGTAAAGCGGATATTTTATCCAAATCAATACATTGCTTACTTTTTTGAAGTAAATCCATCATGTTTAAAACCAATACAACAGGTTTTCCCAAATCAATAATTTGCGTACAAAGAAATAAGTTTCTTTTTAAGTTAGTAACATCTGCTACTACAATAATTAGTTCATCATCCGTAATATTTTTAATGGTGTTCGCAGCTACTCTTTCATCTTCAGCTTCAGGGTTTAAGCTATAAGTTCCTGGCAAATCTACCACTTCAATTTGTTGGTTGTTGATATTGGTATAGCCTGATTTTTTATCTACTGTGACCCCTGGAAAATTTCCTGTTTTTTGAGTTAGTCCTGTAAGTGCATTGAATAAAGAACTTTTACCGGTGTTAGGGTTTCCAACAAGGTAAATAGTTTTAACAGGTAGGTTATTTTTGGTTGATGAACTCAGCTTGTCTTAGTTTTTTCGATTAATATTTTTTTTGCATCTTCTTTTCTAATGCTAATATAATTGAGTCCGGAAGTAATTAAAATAGGGTCTTTTAAAGGGGCAATACGATCAAGCTTTACGTCTTCACCAACAATAAAACCCATATTTAACATTGATTCTTCTAATTGTTCATCAAGTATTTGAACAATTTGTGCAGATTCGTTTTCTTTAAGTTCATCTAAGGTCATCAGCAATAGTTATTTAGATTTAGTCTAAATAGAGGGTTCAAAAGTAGATTAAAAAGCTGATATTTTCAATGATTTTTGTCAGAAAAATTGGATAAACTCCATTTAGGACAAGTATTGCATTTATCTTTTTTCCCTAAGAAACAAGAGGACAGAGATAATAAAACTCCAAAAGTGATAATGAGGTATTTTATTCTTCGGTTCATACTGCTAAATTAATTATTTTTTTGGAACATAGAAATTTCAAAAATAGTAAGAGTATTATATTTTGATTAATAAACCTTTTATTTTTTTTACATTTGTGGCTTACATTCTATAATGATAACACTTTTTGAGAACATAGGAGCTTATTTTATCTTATTATCGAGGGTATTTAAAAAACCAGATAATTATAAATTAATTTTTAAACAGACTATTCATGAAATGGTAAGTTTAGGAATTGGTTCTTTGGGCTTAATTGCTATCATTTCGGTATTTATGGGAGCGGTTGTTACTATACAAACAGCTACCAACATGAATAATCCATTACTTCCTGGTTACTTAGTTGGTTTTGCTACTAGAGAGTCGTTTATATTAGAATTGGCTCCAACAGTTATGTCGTTAATTTTAGCAGGTAAAATCGGTTCTAATGTAGCTTCAGAAATTGGAACTATGAGAATTTCTGACCAAATAGATGCATTAGAAATTATGGGAGTAAATTCTGCTTCATACCTTGTATTTCCTAAAATAGTTGCTTCTTTAATTTTTATTCCAATTATTGTTATTTATAGTATGGCATTAGGAATAATAGGTGGTTTATTGGTTTCTATGTATTTTGATGGTATGACATTAAATGATTATATTTTAGGAATTAGATTTGATTTTAAAATGTTCTCCATTACCTATGCTTTAATCAAATCTGTATTTTTTGCATTTATTATTACCAGCATACCCTCTTATTTTGGATACTATGTAAAAGGTGGAGCATTAGAAATAGGTAAAGCTAGTACTAAATCGGTAGTTTATAGTAGTATAACTATACTTATTATTAATTACTTGCTTACACAAATGTTATTGGTATGATAGAAGTAAAGAATTTATATAAATCGTTTGGTGAACACCATGTGTTACAAGATATTTCTGTAAGTTTTGAGCCTGGAAAAATTAACTTAATAATAGGAGGGAGTGGTTCAGGAAAATCTGTTTTAACAAAGTGTATGGTAGGCTTACACGAAATTGATAGCGGATCTATTAAATATGATGGAAAAGAGTTTACTACTATGAATTTTAAACAGAAAAAAGAAATTCGTAAAGATATAGGTATGCTTTTTCAGGCGTCAGCATTGTTTGATTCTCTTACTGTTGAAGAAAATGTATTGTTTCCTTTAGAAATGTACACCAAGCAAACTAGAAAAGAGATGCTTGAGAGAGTTGATTTCTGTTTGGATAGAGTAAACTTAGAAAATGCGAATAAACTTTACCCTGCTGAGCTGAGCGGTGGAATGAAAAAAAGAGTAGGGATAGCTAGAGCAATTGCTTTAAATCCTAAATATCTTTTTTGTGATGAACCTAATTCCGGATTAGATCCTTTTACAGGAATTGTTATCGACCAATTAATTCAAGAAATTACTAAAGAGTATAACATGACTACCATAGTAATTACACATGATATGAACTCTGTTATGGAAACAGGAGAAAATATTATGTTTTTGTACCAAGGTAAAAATTGGTGGCAGGGGGACAATAATGAGATTGTTAAATCTGATAATAAGGAACTTTCTGAATTTGTTTTTGCTTCTAAAATTATGAAGCAGTTTAAGAATATTTAACAGTTAAATTTACAACACAAAAAAACCGCTATGAATTTCATAGCGGTTTTTTTGTGTATTGAGAGAGTTGTTAATTATCTAACATAGAATTTTTTTGTAATTGTCCCTTCGTTTGAAGTTAAATTAACCATGTAAATTCCACTTGACAAATTACTTAAATCAACTAATTCAGTTTGACTGTTTACATTAATTGAAGCAACATTTTTACCATCAATTGAGATAACGTTAATCATTCCATTGGTAATGGTAGTATTCATTTTAACTGTAACTTGGTTGTTTTGGTTACTGATAAATTGAATAGCGTTTTCGAAATTAACTTCATTAACACCTACAGTTCCCATATCTCCTGCAGCAATTGCAGTATTAGGAGTAGCGTTATAAGCATAGTCTTTAATGGTCATAGAAGTGCCGTTTGAGGCCATTTCTACTCTTACCCAACCGTAATGAGTAGATCCTGAAATATCAAACCTAACACCAATATAGCCTTCAGTACCTAAAAAATTACCATAAGAATAAGGCCCATATTGAATATTAGCTGGAGGACCAAAATATGTACTTTGTACATTTCCTACAATTCCTTGGGCTTGGTAAAAAGTACCTGCTGCACCAATGGCATTGCCATTAGGTACATTTGAAGGGTAATCAGAAGAGGCACCCATCCAGCCATTAGTTGCAGGAGCTGCCGTACCAAATAAAGCAACACCGGCATCGTAGCTTAATGTATAAGGAACTTGTAGAGTACCAGCAGTGAATACACCGGTTACAGTACCACTAGCAGCTACCAACCCCATGTCAATAACAGCATCACCATCTAAATTTAATAGATATTGAGCTGTTCCTGTAGGAGTTAATACTACATCCGGATTAATGTCTGTATAGGTTACCTGAGCAGATGCTCCTGCAGCAGCAGTAACACCGGTAGCTAAAGCAGCATATCTTTTAATTTTTAAGTTAAGATTGTTAGATTTTTCCATAGTATAAAGTTTAAATTAATATGTAAATTTTAAAATCAGCGACTAAATTAGTAAATTATTTTTTTATTTTGTTACGATATAAAGATTTATCTATAATTTCTTTCATTTTATCGATGTTTCCATCATGTTCAATAAATGATAAAATTGTATGTAACTCTTCTTCTGTATTTTCAAGAACATCGGTATAATTAACATCCAGCATCTCAACATTTGGTTGACTATCTACCCAAGCTTCTACTTTTTGTAATTGTTTTTGAAAAGCTTCACTTAGTTTTAATGGAAAAGTTTTAGATTTCACATCTTTTTCTTTTCCCAACATAACTTGTTGACTTTGTAAGACCTCATTCATATCTCTTCTCATAAATATAATTCTGTAATCATAATTAGAAGGTAAAAAAGGTAATAATTGGGCAATAATTTTAACAGCTTTTCCATTAGCGTTTGGTAACCAACTTTTATCAACCATTAATTTTTTTACAGGTTCATATTCATAATACCCTTTAGGATTATTATTATCCGCTTCTCTTTTCTTATCTGTTAATACAGGGAAGCCTGATGCATCTATTATTTGCATCATCATAGAGGTGCCGGAACGAGGTAATCCGGAAACAATAGTTATTTTACCTTTAATGTTATTATTTAAAAAGTCTTTATGTGATTTAGCTTTATCAGGAGCATTTAATTCATTTTCATATAAATCAACTAGCCATTTATGTGCTTTAGTCATTCCAGGTATCATAGAAACAGCTACTTCAAAAGCTTGAGCAGCCTCTGTTATATTTCCTGTTTTAACTAATGCTTCACCTATATGGTAGTGAGCATTTGGAAAATAATAATTAGTATCAATGGCTAAAAACAATTCATCTAAGGCTTGTTCATAATTATTTAATCTTAAAAAAGAGAGCCCTAATCCGTGATGAGCTATTGAATTAGTATCATCAATAGAAAGAGCTTTAATGAATGCTTCTTGAGCATCTTCCCATTTATGTCTTAACATACAAACTTTGCCCATATTTAGATATAAGTCTAATGAATTAGGCGTTTTTTTCAACACTTTTTCAAAACAAACCATTGCTTTTTTAGGTCTGTTAAGATGCATTAAAAGTTGACCTTCAACAAAATCAATATAGTTCGGAAGTTCTATTTCCTTCATGATACTTCTGTTCTTTTTCTTTTTTTCTTCTTCTGTCAGTTTAGCTTCTTCTTCCTCTATTATTACTTGTAAGTCTTTTAATCTTTCTATAAGGTCTTTACATTTTGCATACTTTCTTTTTTGCAAATAACATTGAGCCAATCGTTGTCCATAACGTATTTCTCTGGGGTTATCCTCAACAAGTTCCTCTAAAAGTTCAATTGCTTTATCTGTTTTGTTTCCATCAATTAAATTTCTGGCTACATAATATTTAGATTCTTGTTTTGTAGAGTTTATTCTAGCAGAAATATTTTCATCAGGAGCATCAATATAGCCAAGTTCAATTAATTGCTGCATTGCTTCTTGAGCAGCCCAAGGATCTTCTTGTAAGTCAGAAGGGTGCATTCCACATTCGCCTTCAACCTTTTCCCAATCTTTAATGGTATCTACTTTTATAGGTTTATCAAATGCTTGTATTAAAGGTTTCCCCTCCATATTTTCTCCAACAGGAAGCCCAAATAGCGTTAACAATGTTGGGGTAACATCTAAAACAGATGCCCCATGTATCATTTCTCCTTTTTTTATTCCCGGACCTCTCATACAAATTATACCATAAGGACTATGTTCTTGTGCTGGAGCTGCAGGTTCTTTTATTAAGTATTTAGGTCTTAGGTGGTCAGAATGAAAACCATGGTCAGAAACTATCATGACAATAGTGTCATCATCTACCATTTGTAACGTTCTATCAAGCATCATATCATGAAACATGTACCCGGCATTAACAACGTCCTTATAATTTTCATATAATTTTTTTGGAATACCTTTTCTATGTGGAGGATGAAATTTCATTGTTAGATGCGAAAAATGATCTATAGCATCATGATAAACAGCCATAAAATCCCATTCTGTTTCTCTTTGTAGATATGTTGATGCAGCGTGTATTGATGCAGCGTGAGCTAATATTTTTGCAACACTAACAGGTCTTTTGTCTTTTTTAGTATCAATGTCTTTAATGTTAGGAATAAAAGGAGCTATATGCGCTCCTGTCATTTCAGATGGGTGTACTCTCAGTTCCTTTAATATATCAACCATTTCTTTAGGATGAATAGTTCCATCAGGCATATCCCATTCTTCTCCTAAGGGTTTATTGGCTTGCTGAAATAAATTAGAGACCATTACTCCATTAATTGGCTCAGCAGGATTACTAGGCCACCAGCCTACAACGTTAGATTTTAATTCATTTTGATGTAAAATATTCCAAATTGCCTTAACTTTTCTTGAAGTGCTTGTTACTGGTCTAATGCCGCTATTATCGGCAAGAGGTTCAACAAACCCGGTTATCCCATGTTTATCAGCTCTGTACCCTGTTGCCATAGATGTCCAGAGCATTGGAGAAAGAGGAGGGTCTAAGGTTTTTATCTTACCATGAACACCTTCTGAAATAAATTTTGCCAAAGTTGGCATTTTACCTTGTTGAATTAATGGATATATTACCTTCCAATCTGCTGCATCCCAACCAATAAGAAGAACTTTTTTTGCTAATTTATTTTTTTGCATTTTTTTTGCTTGTATTTGTTTTTTTCTTTTTTAATTCTAAATCTCTCTTTTTTCTCCAAGAGAGTAACCCAATGTCGCCATGAGCTAAAATTCCAAGACTTCCTTCAATAGGGATTTCAACAGTTTTATCTTTCTTTGTCATAAATTTATAAATTATAAAATACGCAATATTGAATTTTGATTTTCACAAAAGTAACAAAACTATTTTTTAGAGGAAATATCAAGAGGAGTTAGTTAATAAATAGTTAGGAATATCATAATTATAAATAGATTAATTATAACTTTTAAGAGAATGTTAAAAAAATATTAGCAATTCATTTTTAATGTTAAATATATTATGAGTAAATTTGGACTTTACAAACATTAAAAACCAAAAATAAAAGTTATGAAAAAAATTTACTTAAGTATAATGGCTGTGTCAATAGGCACTTTGTCTTTTGGGCAGGTTGCAGTAAAGAAAGCACATCCATTACGAACAGAAACAAACAATGAAGAAGTAGTAAAACAACTTCCTATAGAAAAACCTAAAGGAGCATTAATTTGGGATGATGATTTTTCAGTACCAAGTAATTGGGCAATGTCAAATACAAGTAGTCCGGCTACCGATTGGATTATAACAACAAATATAAATGCTTCTCCTGCTGGAGCTGGATTAAATCCAGCGGGGATGACTACTGCTGCTAATGGCTATGCTCTTATTGATTCTGATGCACAAGGTGGTACTGCTTCGCAAAATGCATTAATTTATTCTACTACACCATTTAGTACTATTGGAATTTCAGCAGTTTCAATATCATTTCAACAAACTCATAGAAGATTCCAAGAAACAACTTCTGTTATTGTAAGTACTAATGGTGGAACAACATGGACTGAGTTTGAGGTGAATGCAGCAATGAGTCCTAATACTAATTCTCCAAATCCGGAATTAATTACAGTTAATATATCTAGTGCTGCAGGAAATCAGGCTGCTGTCCTTATTGGATTTAAATATGTTGGTGCTTGGGATTGGTTTTGGGCTGTTGATGATGTAGAAGTTAGAGAAGCTGAAAATAATGATTTAGTAGGATTTAATGGGTTTTATGGTTCTCAATTAGGATTAATACCTTACACTAGAATTCCAGTTGCTCAAAATCAACCTATTATTTTTTCTCAAGAAGTAACGAATATTGGTGCTGCGACACAAACGGGAACTGTATCTACAGCTAGTATTAATTCTGGTGCAGTTTACGCAGGCGTGTCAAATTCGGTAAACTTAGCTTCTTTAGCATCTGATAGTTTATCTCCACCAGCATTTACTCCAGCTACAACAATTGGAGTAGCTCACAATTTAGAATTAATAGTTTCGTCTGACTCTACAGATGTTAGCCCAACAAATAATGTTAATTCTTTTCCTCCATTTGAGATATCTCAATATATTTATGCATTAGATGATTTTGGAACTCCGGGTAATGGTGGTGGACCAAGACCAGCACCATCTACTTCTGTAGAGTATGAAGCAGGTAACTTTTTTGATATTGTAGCTAATCAAGATGTTTATTCTATTGATGTTGTGATTGGTACAAACCCTGCTAACGTAGGTCAAACTATTGATGCTGTTCTTTATGATGCATCAGGTGCTAATTTTGTGGAATTAGGTAGAACTAACTTTTATACTGTTACTAGTGCAGATTTAGGACAAAAAGTTACATTAAATTTAGTAAATGGA